>OGHY01001322.1_pt1 | contig 11554 bp, 9 predicted proteins | sample 1571541 | NCBI WGS metagenome assembly OGHY01 (sample SAMEA2581943, study PRJEB24529) | metagenome | biome: Human gut stool | place: China | collected 2011
GTCACAAAATCTTCTACAAACCGGAAGATGTCGGGAAGCTGCTGCAATCGTCGCAACAGCGCATACCTCTTTGGGATCAGTTGTTATCACTCCGTTCTTCATGCAGTAACCAAACGGTATTACTCTGTTTTTTGCCATATTAATGTCACCTCCGCTTATAACAATACCACAAAGCCTTTGAAATAGCTATATCCAAAGGCACTAAATCTATGATAATGAATTTGTCTATTTTATCTTTTCTTTAAATTTCAATCCGCCGATCAAGTGAAATTCCAACTCATGTTGATTGATTACAACGATCCTCTCAACTATACTCTCAAATGCCGATTCTTCAAACTTGGTTATTGGCTTATCGCGCATTTCAAAAAAGTCGATTAACATTTCGATCTGATTCAGAGTTTCGTCCTCGTCATCGGAGCGTGTAAGCTTTTTCAGATCTGTTTGCAGCTTATTGATTTTTGCCGTAAGCTCCGTAGTCTGCTCAATGTATTTAGCCTCGTCCAGAAATCCTTTTGTTTTCAGCCTTGCGAGGACGTGAGTTTGTTCACGAAGCTTGGCGATTTCTTTGTGAATGTCCATTACTTGTGTTTTACCGTTGAACTTTTTAAGTTTCAAATCCTGCAATGATGTTTGAAGAGGTACAAGAATTTGCTTATAATTGAATAATAGTTTGTTGTATAGTCTTATAAAACTTTGCTTGATAAACTTTTCCTCAACTCGTTTATTCATGCACAATTCTGCTAAATTATCGTGTTTGCGGCAAACCCAGTATATTTTATTTCTACTATCTTTGCGTTTGTATTTTGTTCCACAGTTGGCACATATCAGTTTTCCTCTGAACGGTGATTCAGACACTATATTTTTATGTTTTCTGCTTTCAATCAATTTTTGAGCTTTTTCAAATATTTCTATCGAAATTATTGCTTCATGAGTATTCTGAATACAATATTTGTTTAATTGTCCATTGTTTTGAATCTTTCTATATGGAAGATTATTTGTTGTAAATGTTTTTTGATAGACTGAATCGCCAATATATTTTTCGTTGGAAAGAATATATCGAATGCCGTAATAACTAAATTTATCTTTATACACTTTGTACTTGCTCTGACAGATTTCTGAAATTCGCTGATAACCAATACCATTCAAAAACATATCAAAAATTTCTTCCACAATCTGAGCTTGAATTTTGTCAATAATCAATGCGCCATTATTTAACTTAAAACCAAATGGTGCAGAAAAAACATTTACAATTCCTTTTTCAAATCTTTTTTGATAACTCCATTTCAAGTTTTTTGAAATGGATACCGATTCCTCCTGAGCCAGACCGCCCATAATGGTTATCATCATTTCATCAGTCAGTTTTGCGGTATCAATGTTTTCTTTCTCAAAGAATACTGTTATTCCAAGGCTTTTAAGCTCCCTTATATTTTTCAGACAATCCTTAGTGTTTCGGGCAAATCGGCTGATAGACTTTGTGTATATCCTGTCTATCTTACCTTTCCGACAGTCGCTTATCATTCGCTGAAACTCATCACGCTTGTCCTCACGAGTACCTGTTATTCCCTCATCTGCATATATGTCAACAAGCTGTTCTCTGTCAGACTTTTCGAAAGCTTTCTCGTAATATCTTGTCTGAGCCATAAAGGAATTAAGCTGATCTTCGCTGTTTGATGACACACGGCAGTATGCCGCACAGCGGAGCTTATGGTTTTGTTCTTCTGATATTGTCGGCTGTATTATCGTTACCGTTGTCATTTTCTCACCTCCGTTTTACCAACAATGATACCACAAATCTTTATGGAATGGTATCACTATACTTGATAAAATTACTTATCCGAATCTGTGCAGTTTTCACGTTTGTCGGCTTGTCCTGCGGTTATGCACAAAGCCATTGCAAATACGCCGACTGTACCGCCTATGATTAATCCGATAATAAATCCTAACATTTCAATTTCTCCTTAAGCTGCGTCTTTTGATGACGCAAATTCTTTGTATATATCTTCTGTATTTCTGTTGATGTAATTATGCTTTTCGCTTTCTTTAAGAAGTTTATCAAGCTTATCTGCGAATATCCTTGCCATAAAGTCGTTATACTCTGCCTGTCCGAACTTAGTCATCAAAATCCACTCCTATGCTTATTTTCATCGCTTTTTCTACTTTTTCCATAAGTTCAAGATCAACCGAACCCACATAATTTTTCAGACGATATCTGTCTATGGTCCGTATCTGCTCTGCAAGAACGATCGAATCTTTGGGCAATGCTTTTGAACCCTTGATATGGATATGCGTGGGAAGATGATTCTTTTGGGCTGTGGACAGCGGAAGAACCACGAGGGTGGGGCTGTACTTGTTTCCCACATTATTCTGCACTATCAGCACAGGCCGTATACCTCCTTGTTCCGAACCGACAACGGGATCAAGGTCTGCGTAAAAGATATCACCTCGTTTGATCAGCATTTTCGTTCACCTTTCTTTGGCATTATAAATCCATTTTTGTATCTTACACAGCTATGGAACGGACAGAACAGGACATCTGTATCCCTGTCATACCATACACAGCCGCAGCATGAATGTTTCTTCGATAATCTGATCGTCGGAACAGGAATATTAACTCCAAATTTATAGTATTTCAGTTGAATATCTGATTTTTCAGGCATATCGTTATCATTCATATATCAGCCTCCTGACTTCTAAATTTTATATGTAACAGGCGGTCTGCAAAACACGCAAACCGCCTTATATTCGTTTTGCCTTCATCCGACTCATTTTGTTTCGGACGTTTTCCGTGATATTTATCCTCGATATCCGTCACGGCGGAACATCGGGAACGATGAACCGCTTATTCATCTCATGAGCCTCTCACTCCACTATGGTTCTCATAGAGCCGCCCCCATTGCTTGAGTCTGTGGCTGGGCGGAAGTATCATTATCCTCCTGCGTTTCATCGCCACCTTTGGAAGCTGTCCAAAGGTCTGAGATTTACATTTCTCGCTCTCTGCTGACGAAGTCCGATGTACCTGTCACCTGCATTTCCTTTCGTCAGAGGTCTTGGCGTGTATTCCATGCGGCTGCCGAGATTTTATACCGGCCGCAGGATTAACGTTTTCCCGATGCTACTATTTAATTTTCAAGATACTTAAGAAGCTTTTATTCTCCTTACACTTGTATAGGGGTAGAAGTCTGGTATTTAACAACCGTTTTTTATTGCAATTTCAAAAGTTTGTTAAGCTTGCACAAAATCCTACGTTTCTTTCTGTTAATGTTTTGCTGAGTGGTATGTAGAAAACAAGCGACCTCGTTTTCCGTTTTATTTTCAAAATATATTGCAAAGATCAATCTTCGTTCATCCTCAGAAAGTTCATTCAGACAGCTATACAGCTTTTCAAATTTTATATTTTGTATCACTCTTCTTTCGACGTCGTCATTTTCTGTTCGGAATTCGTGGAAATTTTCAAGTTCTCCGTTAATGTTTCCTTTCAATGCAGAGAATTGGATCTCGTGCTTATAGAACGATTTATTGTTGTCATCAATATTCCATTGGGTTCTATTGTAATATGTGCGGATCTTTTCGCTTACTTCAATTTCAACGTATCTTTTGGTTATAGTGTCATAAACACTTACTATGTTTTTGCTCATTTTTTATTCCTCCGTTTTGATTTTCTTGTTCTGAATCAAAACGAAGGCCTATGGATACTTATCAACAAAACATTGCCAGTTTTTTAGAATGGGCATAAAAATAGACCTTTCTGCTTTTAAAACAAAAAGGTCTATAAAGAAAAAGGAGTATAACTTTCGGCTTTAAAAGCTTTTGTTATACTCCATATCAAGTTTATATCTATGTATTTAACTATATCGCTTTTTTCTAACAAAATAAACTATCGTAATAGTTATTCCAATGAATATGACAGAGGCTATTATAATGATCCACAGCCAAAAATACCCGATATGAATATTATCGACCTCCTGAACACTGTATGTGTTGCCAGCAACATCTTCAAGTGTAATTCCTACATTATGCCAACCTCCGTTAAGCGTAAACGACAGGCTACCTTCAGCTGCCGAGTAAGTAAAATCAATCGCTTTACCGTTATCATATACTTTACACCTTGTTTCATCAAGTAACTCGCTTATATTTGTAACAGTAATTGTGCGAGATTCGTTTCCATAATACCAATGCCATGATTTCAAATCATTAGGAATATTACACGAAGGCGGAATATTATCAATATGCATTTTGCCCAAATCGATCCTTCCGTTTTCATTTTTTACAGACAAATATAGTTCTGTATCTGTATCTTCTTGAAAGTTTTCCTTAAAATAATCTGACTTCAAAGTATATCTGTAAACACTTACACCATACATACTATTATCAGTCTGAGCCTGCAGATCGGTATTCTTTTCTTCACCATTGTAATCTCTAAGAACTATATCGGTTTGAGAATTTGTTTTAGCAAGAACAACAATATCTATGTCGCTAAAATTATCTGGACGCTTGCTTATAGGTTCTCCGTTTTCATATTGAAATGAGTACCAGCCTGTTTTTTCCGCTGCATTGCTGTTTGAAATATACGCAAGAACATCGCTGTCCACGATTCTCATGTATGTGTTTGAATTAAGAACACTTTCGTTACCAGCTTTATCTACTGCTATTAGTTCCAATGCATAAACTCCGTCTTTAGAAAAATCAGGTAGAGTGAATAAATTCCCCTTAAATATACCCGCTTTATCTTTGTCAGAGTCAAGATATACACTAACAGGCTTTACTTCCGAAAGTTCTCTGCCATTTGTATACTCAGGCGTATAAACAGTAAGGACATACTTTATATGATCAAAATTTACGTCTGTAAATTCGACCGTCGGGGCTGCCTCGTCCTTTCTCTCATACGGATATATATCCAGAAAATTCAGAGCATTCTTTTCATCGACAAGAATACCATTTTTTGATGATACAACAGGAAGTGTCGTATCTATCTCGAAGATTTCTGAGCTTTTATAGCCGGAAGTATTTCCGGAGGGATCTGACGGAGATATTTCAACACGGTATACAGCATCATCATCAAATATAATTGAGAGCGTATGTGTATCAATATCATCAGACCAATCTGCCATACTTACCATAGAGTATGTGACATCAGTAAAATCATTCTCGTTATGCTTTGCTCCCGCATCCTTTTTCAGTATTTTCAAACCAACAAGGCTAGGATCAAAGTTGTGCTCGGTGATTTTAATAACAGCGGTTTTCTTAGTATTTAAATAATTGTCATTATCACGGTTTATAAAGTCGCTGAAATTTTCTTCAACTACAGGAGAAGTTTCATCAACATAAAATCTTTGTACTTTCTCATGATCAAGATTTACTTCGGCTGAATGGCCTCCAAGATCTGTGCCTCTGATATCAAAAGTATAATCTCCCTCGCTGAAAGTAACAACTGCTCTGTGTTCTGTTGAAGAAATATTCTGAAAGCTGATATTCGGAATATTTCCGTTGTAAGCATTTTCAATTTCAGCTTGAATCAATCTTGCGTCAAAGTTTCTTTCAATTACATCGATCGTCATTACCGCTCTGTTTTCGGCATTGTAATAAATCGTATTATTGATTCCATTGTTAATATCCACATTTATAATCGGAGCAGTTTTGTCGATAGTGAATGTCTCACTTTGAACACTTTCATTTACATTACCTGAATTATCCATCGCATCAAATGCTAATGTGATATCGTTATTATCTTTATCGAAAATAAATGTTTTTGTGATCTCAGTTACAAGATTTACGTCTTTTTTTACTATGACCCAGCCGTCGCCTATCTCGGAATCTACCTCAACGCCTGTCCCATCGATTTCAAGAACTCTTCTCTCAAATCCGTCGTTTTCGGACGTCTGATAATAACCGATTTCTCTGATGCCTGATTTAGTATCTGTTATAGTTACTGTTACGGCAATATCATCAGTAAATAGCTTGTTTCCGTTTGCGTCGCTGTATCTGCTGCCGCCGATTTCGGAAATATTTATTTCAGGAGGAATATCATCCGCAACAAATGCTTTTGGAGTTTGTTCATCGGAATAATTTCCAACATTATCAAAAGCCTTAACAAAAATCTGTCCCTTGAATCCCGCAGGAATATCTATATGAGCTATACCGTCGGAAATAATTACTTCTCCTGTTTTTTCTTCTTTCAGTTCTCCGTTATCGTAAGAAACAAGACGGTATTCTGCTTTGTTAAGACCGGATGAAGGCGCACTATCGGAAATATGGATATTCGCAATGAAGTTTTTTTTGGAATAGTATCCATACTCAAGATATTCGATATATTCAGAAGTCTCACTGATATTATCGGAGGTTGCAGGAAGAAATTCAAAGCGATCTACGTTCGGAGATTTATTATCTATATGGTAAGTAAAGCTTTCTTTTGAATTGACATTTCCCGCATTATCCACAACACTGACTTTAACTTCATATTCTCCATTCAACGATTCGCCTGCGATTTTGGTAAAATAATCGGTATCAAAAGTATAGATATGTTTTTCGTTGTCTCTTTTCTTAGCTGCTTCCGTTGCGGATATTTTAGGAATGATAGTGCCGTTTTTATCGGCTGTCACATCGATCCCGTTTACCTCTATATCTGCATTGCTAATACCCGAATCTTTATCGTAAATAGTTATGCTTATGTTTTTATTGGAATTAAACCAGATCTGCTTATCATATCGCACTATCCCGTCGCCCTTAGGTTTACTGATAGTGACTTTCGGCTTTTCAGTTTCGATCATAGCGAATACATTATCGGATACTCCTTTACCTTGATCTGCATTTTCTATATTGGGGCAACTTAGACTACTTTTACCGTATTTATCATAAGCAGTAACTATAATATTACTTTGAAACACTTTTGTACCAACAGGAATTTTGTAAGAATAAACGCCGTCGCCCTCGTCTTTCATTTCTCTTTCTTCATCTAAACCGTTATATTTTATTTTTACATGATCAATACCGCTGTCAAAATCAACATCTGAAACATATGCTTTAAAAATCAAGCTATCGTTGGAATATGCTCCAAACGAAAGTACATTCAGTATTTTATCGAGTGCAGAGCTTTCTTTCAAAACTGTAAATTTATTGATCGATGGTGGCTCGCAGTCAATATATACTGTACAAGGTTCCAGGGAAGCAGAGTTGCCTGCAACATCCGTAATATCTCCTGTTACAACATATTTATGTTCGGTTTCATAATTATAATCTATGCCTGTTGTATCTACAGTAACAAAATATCCGTTTTCATCAGTCTGAATATCATTTCTTGTGAAATTCTTTTCTATGCCGTTTATCCAAAGTCTGATACCTTCAATTCCCGAAACGTCAGGCTTAGCATCTACATGAAATGTAACAATTTCATCCTTATCAAACCATAGATTTCCGTTGATTTCTTTTGCATTGTTTTTTTCAGCAGAAATTGTTCCGTCAGGCGCTTCTTTATCAACATAAATTGTAAGTTCGGCTTCTTTTGTATTACTGGCATTATCGGCAACTTCAACTCTAAAGTTATTTTTTTCATCATTTAATTTTGAAGCTTTAATTGTGATCTGATCATGATATTTGTCTACAGATAAAATATCATCAGTTGAGGATAACGATTTGCCGTTTTCAAGAATAGCTATTTTATCTATGCCGCTACATTTTTTACTGCCATTTACATCATCATTTATATCTATGACTAATTCATCTTTATCACTATTGAACCAGATTTTATTGTCCGTATTATATATGAAATCATTGTTATTAATATCGTTCTTCTCGTTTAAAGAATTGCTGACCAAAAAATTCACATTCGGCTTCTTATCTTCAACAATAAGTGAATTCGAATTGATATGTTCCAAGTATTCATCGGGCAAAACATCAAATTCATCTTTGTGTTTAAAAATATATTTTAATTCATCACTAACCAGTTTTGAACATTTATTATTCTCTTTATCCAAAACACAGATGAGCATATTTTCAACTTTAGTATCAGGTTTAAGACTGATCACATATTCAATATTGTCAAATTCGTCCTTTTTTTCTTGAAGTTCTCCGACTGTTATAAGATTATCGGCTTTTTCATCATAATCATAAAGAGTAGCTGATTTTATTCCAGATACATAATCACTATTAGATAGATCTTTAGCTTTTATGACCAGTTCAATTTCAGCATTTGAATAATTACCACTACTATTCATTTTGTTGAAAACATTCAAACTTTTATGATCATTTTGTAATGTATCCCCTGCCTTGCGAAAATTTATATATGTAATATTCGGTTCTACTTTATCCGTTTTATTCGAATACGAGTACTTGATCTCATTACTTATTGCCATATAATACTGTGAATTTTTATTGATATTCTTCAAATAATATGAAACTTCTTTTTTATCATATCCAGATGTTTCTTCCAATGTTACAGTTATCTCATCATAAAAATTAATTCCGTCACTGCTTATTAAATGTTCAGGAGGAGCTTTTAAACATATATTATCATTATGATATACTTCTGATTCGTTATCTATAATTGCAGTTGCATCTGTAGCATATTCATCAACTGTAAACACACATCCGTCGGCGATTTTTGCATCATAATTATAATTATTATATGTTAAGTTATAATTATATTTTCCAACTTTGAGTTTATTATCAGATACATCAATACCAATAGCCAACTGAAGGTCTTCTGTCAAAGGTGGGTCGAAAGTATATGAAAAATCCGGAACAAGCTGTCCGTAATATATGTGTGATTCATTTGGAGTAACTTTTATTTTTTTTGGAGTAATATATGCATATTTTTCAACTACGCCATATTCTCCCGTAAGTTTGAATTTATCTTTGTCATCGCCTTCAAGCCTGAACCCTGATACGGTCACTTTCTTCTGTTCATCAGAAGCGTCCTTACTTTCAAACTCTCCATCAGCCTCAAGCCAAACGCTATAGCCATTGATTTCTTCTGACGTATGCACATTTATCAATTTCACATCTTCACAATGAACAACCGCTGTGTGTTCTCCATCATATTCCTTATCTTCAACGGTTACTTTATCAGCAAAACCATCTTCCAAAAAAACTTCGATAATATTATTATCTTCTTCAAATTCAGCTATAACAGATAAAGGAAAGCAATTCATAACAAAGAGAATCGCTATAAAAACAGACAGAATTCTTTTTCTCATTTTAAATACTCCATTTCTTTTAATTCCATAATATTTTACTGCGAAAGCAGTAATAAATTCGTTATCAATCCTGTTTTATATTTTCGTTCAACGCACTTGACAGTGCTTTATAGAATTCTCCTTTATAACTGCTCCTTTTGTATTTATACAAATACAATATCATACCTACAATAAACGAAAGAACGGCTAGTGTTGCGGCAATCAGAAGAGGTCCTATTATCCACGGTGAATCATACTTCAAATCAAGCATATTTTCAACAGCAGTGTATTTCCCTGTTATTTGTAAAGATGCAAATAGCACAGCAAAAAACAGTACAGAAACTAATAATGCTTTAAAAAACGCACTTAGGACATAATGAATCAGCATATGCTTTTCAAAAAACTTTTTTGAAATACTCATAATATATTTCACCCAATTTCCTTAAAATAATTTTTTATTTCTCCTCTGGTAGTATTTTCATGTTCTGAGATCATTCTAATGCTTTCGTCATTATCCAACACATTTTTCAGCTTTATAACAGCATTTTTAAATGCATGATCGTCCTTGTATTTTTTCAAAGTTTCATAAGAACCAATAATCTCAGTCTTTCCAACTTCTGTGTTATAAATTGCTTTTGCCAACTCATATCCTGCACAGTTATACTCTGTATTGAGTTTCACAATGTCTGTTGAAATCTCCTTAAAATTCTTTGTATTGGCATTCTGCATCAATTCGTCGATATATCTACACATGTACTTACTATTTGACATCTTTCCAAGCAAATCCACAAGCATTGCCGCTTCCTGTTCGTCAATATCTCCGTCGGAATATGTAAACGCAGCTATCTTGGAATATGTATCATCCGTTTTGCCATTAGGGGCGGTTTTGATCAGGTCATTTGCTATAGTTTCAAGCTTATAAAATTGTGTAACGTTATAATCTGCTGTAAGGCTGTCCCATTTATCCTCGGCAATACCGAAACCTACCGCTCTGTAAATAATGGAGATCATCAAAAATGTAACGCATACGGCAAGCATAACACCAAACATAGTGAAAGCGTTTCTTACCTTGATATTTTCGGCTCTAACAATCGTAGGAGCAGAATTTTTGGCTTCTTCAATATCCTTTTTCAGCGTTCTGTATGAGTGATAAAAATCATCGTTATCGAGATTTAGATAGTTCTTGTTGCGTTCTTTAGTACACTTTTTTATGATATTCTCAAGCTTTTTATGATAATGCAGAGAAGTAATCGTCAGATCTCGGCTACAATATGCTGCATCATTAAGAAAATGATTCTTGTAAAAATCATGACTTTCTTTAGAAAATTCTTCGCTCTTAGTAACTAACTCGAATATATTCAGGCACTCCCAGAAAGTTGCTCCGAATGAGAATATATCGCTTTCAATAGACATTTTCCCCGGCTCAAAATGCTGCTTGAAGGGAAACTGAGAACCATCCGCCGCTTCAGCATAGCATTCAGGAGCGGCATATCCCAGCGTTCCGTACTGATACATTTTTTCTATGGATTCGTTGTCATTATAGTTTACTTTTGCAAGATCGCTGACGGCAAATCTGTCGGCTTTGGTAATTCTTTTTGATCTTCCGAAATCTATTAAAACAAGCTCCTTACCGTACTTGGTCACCATTATATTTTCCGGCTTAATATCAAGATGCAGAATATTTTTCTTTTCCGTTACAAATTCAAGTATCTCGCAAAGGTTTATCATAAACTGAAATATCTCGCTCTGATATTTCAGAACATTGTCGTAATTCTTGTAATAGCTTAGATTAACAAAGCTCTTTTCATCTTCCGTGTATTCATGGTAATCTACGACTTTGCTGAGATTGTTTTCAAGCTGTTCGATCTTTCTGAGTTTCCACCGTTCCTGCCGGCAGTACTCTTCAAGCGACCAGCCGTCGATATATTCTTCAACAACGCAGAAATATCCCGAGGCGTTTATCACCCCGCTTTTTATTTTATCGCATGGCAGGCTGAAATCGCCAAGGCTTTCGATAACGTCATAGATACGGACTATTGATCTGCATTCCTGAAGATCCTCGAAAATTTTCAGTTCCTCGTCCTTGAAAACCTTGACTCTGTCAATTTTCGTTCCGTTTACATAAACATATTTGGGCTTGAATTTCAAAACACAGGAAAACTGAAGACCGCCTTTATCAGCAGTTTTCAGTCCCCTGTATACTATGCTTTCCGTACCTATTGCAATAAATCCGTCTTGATTTATGCCATACGATGTATCTACCGTGTACTTGAATTTTGTTCCGATTATTTCGCTGCTCATTTATTTCTCAGATCCTTGCCTTTAAATCTATTCATTCTTTAAAATATATTCATATTTATTATCTTCACTCCATTGGCTGTCTATAT
>OGHY01001326.1_pt1 | contig 11542 bp, 7 predicted proteins | sample 1571541 | NCBI WGS metagenome assembly OGHY01 (sample SAMEA2581943, study PRJEB24529) | metagenome | biome: Human gut stool | place: China | collected 2011
GGCCACCTCGATGTCGCCCGTGGCCATCTTGGGGTTCTTCGACGAACGCTCGACGACCTTGCCGGTCACCTGAACGACCCATTCGCGGCCCAGCTTGCAGGCCGTTTCGCGGGCTTCGGCGGGCGAGTGCTCCTCGACCACGATCTGCGTGATTCCGTAACGGTCCCTGAGGTCGATGAAGGTCATGGCGCCGAGGTTGCGGACTTTCTGCACCCACCCGGCTAAGGTGACGGTTCGGTTTACGTCGTCGGCTCTCAGACAGCCGCACGTATGGGTTCTGTACATAGGAAATATGGTTTTTTGTTCAATTTGTCCTTGTAACCCGCAAAGTTAAACAAAAGATGCGAAATAAGGAATCCCGGAAGATATTATTTGTGCTGCGGAGCAGTCGCAAAGAGTTTTTTGCTTACTTTTGCAAAAAATCCCGCCCGTGGAAGATCAGAAAAAAAACGATGAAAAATTCATGCGTCTCGCACTAAACGAGGCGCGCAAAGCGTTACAGTTGCAGGAAGTGCCCATCGGCGCGGTGGTTGTGGCCGACGGCGCGGTCGTGGGACGCGGCCATAATCTGGTCGAGACGCTCTCCGATCCTACGGCCCATGCCGAGATGCAGGCGCTGACCGCCGCCGCATCCACTCTCGGCGGCAAATACCTGCAGGGCTGCACGCTGTACGTCACCGTCGAACCGTGCATCATGTGCGCCGGAGCCGCAGGCTGGGCGCAGGTGGGCCGCGTGGTGTGGGGCGCCGACGACCCGAAGAAGGGTTACAGATGCTATTCGGAGACGGTGTTCCATCCTAAAACGACGGTGGTGCGGGGCGTGCTCGGCGAAGAATGCGAGGAGTTGATGACCTCTTTTTTCGCAGGTTTGCGCAATTAGATTTTGAAAAAAAAGAAAAAAAATATACTTTTGCGATCAACGTATCCGAAAACGGGTGCACGAACTGAAAAACTTTAAAAAACGGAATAGGAAATGAAAAAATTATTGGTATCGGTAATCGCGCTGCTGGCAACGGTGTCGCTTTCGGCGCAGGATCTTACGGCGGTGTATAACGAAGCTGCAGCAGCTTTCGGAAACAAGGACTTCGCGGGAGCCGCCGCAAAATTCGAAGAGGTAATCGACAAGGGCATGGACGACGAGACCGCCGCTTCGCTGGTGGCCACCGCCAAGACCACGCTTCCCAAATGCTACTTCATGCTGGGCGGCAGTGCACTGAAAACCAAGAATTACGAGGAGGCGCTGAAGAATTTCACCAAGTCGGCCGAGCTGTCGGAGCTTTACGGCGATATGAACCAGATGGCCAAATCGAACGGCTGGGTTGCCAAGATTTACCAGATACAGGGCGGCGACGCTTTCAACAACAAGGATTACGCAACCGCTTCGGAGATTTTTGCCAAGGGTTACGCCGCCGACCCCGACAATACGGGCATGGCGCTCAATCTGGCGATGAGCTACTGCGAAATGGCGATGAGCAGCGGCGACATGGCGCAGTATGAGAAGGGTATGGAGGTTTACGAGGCCATCGCCGCCAAGACCCATCCCAAATACGCCGAGGATGTAGCCAAGGCCAAGGAGGGCATGGCGCTCTATACCAATAATATGGTTGCCAAGATGCAGGCTGCCAACGATTTCGACGGCATTATCAAGATGGCCGATGACCTGCTGGCCAAGAATCCCGAAAGCGCACTCGCCCAGAACGTTCGTCTGCAGGCTTATGCCAACAAGAAGGACTATGCGAAGGTGATCGAGCTGGGACAGGCCGCTGCTGACGCGCAGACCGACGCTGCCGACAAGAGCCTGATGTACTACCTGCTGGGCGCCGCCTACAACGCCAAGGAGATGAAGCCGCAGGCTATCGCCGCATTCAAGCAGGTGACCGACGGTCCCGCCGCCGAGAATGCCAAGGCAGCCCTCGCGGAGCTTTCGAAATAGGAATATTCATCCATGCGATACGAAGCGGGTCCCTTTGCGGGGATCCGCTTTTTTCGTGCCGTCGGGGAGGGGCTTCTTGTGCAGTCGGGGCGATTTCTCGGACTGCCGGGGCTTCTTGCGCAGTCGGGGGAGGGGGGCGGATTGCCGGGGCGAATCATCGCGCTGGCGGAGTGACTTTTCGTACCGCCGGGAGCTTCTTGCGCAGTCGGGGGAGGGGCGGATTGCCGGGGCGAATCATCGCGCTGACGGAGTAAATTTCCGTACCGCCGGAGCGACGTCTTTTGGCGCCGGGGCGAAAGCGCTTATTCTGTTTTGATATTGCCGCGGATGCGCGCCAGACCGCTGCGGGTCAGGGGCGTTGCGCCCATGCGGGCTTCGAACTCCGTTTCGTCCAACGCCATCCATGCTGCGGCATCCATCGTCAGCGGGTCGAAGACGGGATCGAACGCCCGATTGGCGTGCATCGGTGCCTTCTGGTTGTGGGGACAGCAGCTCTGGCAGCGGTCGCAGCCGAAAATCCAGCCGTCGAGGTCGATTCCTCCGGACGGCTCCCGTTCGATGGTGTGGCACGAGATGCAGCGGCCCGTGTCGATCACCTTCGGGGCGACGATGGCGTCCGTGGGACAGCTCTCGATGCAGTTGCGGCAGCGGCCGCAGCGGGAACCTTCGAACGGGGCGTCGTAGGCGTCGGCTTCGTCGGTCAGGAGCAGCTCGCCCAGCAGGACATAGGTGCCGTGGCGGGGCGTGACGAGCAGCGACTGGCGGCCTATCCAGCCCAGTCCGGCCTCTACGGCGAGCTGTTTTTCGAGCAGCGGGGCCGAGTCCGGGATCGGCGGCTTTGAGATGTTCCAGCATGCCGTTCAGCATTCCCTTTATCGTCGTGTGGTAGTCCGCCGTGCAGGCATAGGAGGCGATTTTGGTGCGGTGTCCGGGGGGATACCCTTCGCCGATGCGGTTTTTGTAACTTACGGCGCAGACCACCGCCGTACGCGCCCCTTCGACGAGTTTGCGCGGATCGGCGCGTTTCTCGACATTGCGTTCCATGTAGGTCAGCGACGACTGATACCCCTTGCCCAGCCACGCCCGGAGCCACGCCTCGTTCTGAGCCATGTGGCCGCAGGGCGCAAGGCCGCAGAGATCGAATCCTGCGTCGGCGGCAAGTTTTTTGATGTGCTGATAGTCGAGCATAGTGATAAATTTGTCCCAAAAATAGTGTTTTTTAACCGGAAATTAGTAATTTCGCCCCAAACTTTCACGTTATTCGGACGTAGTTGAAAACGAAAAATTATGACCATCAATACACTTTACGAACTGGCTCGCAACAGCGTGGAAAAGTTCGCGTCGAAAGTCGCATTTTCGATGTTCGAAGGCGACGACGTGACTTACGCCGAGGTGGACCGTCGTATTGCCAAGGTGCAGGAAATCCTTACGGGAGCCGGCCTGCAGGCCGGCGACAAGGTGGCCCTGCTGAGCAGCAACATGCCCAACTGGGGCGTCTGCTACTTTGCCGTCACTTCGGCCGGCATGATCGCCGTGCCGATTCTTCCGGACTTTTCGGGCGAAGAGCTGGACATGATCATCGAGCATTCGGAGGCCCGTGCGCTGCTCGTCTCCGACAAACTTTTCACCAAACTTTCGAAAGAGACCATCGGACGGCTCAACGTCGTGGTCCGCACCAAGAACCTCGGAGTCATCGCCCAGCAGGTCCATGCCCAAGGTTCGACGGCGGTGCCCAAACCCGATGATCTGGCGGTCATCATCTATACTTCGGGAACTACCTCCAAGCCCAAGGGCGTAATGCTGACCCATTCGGCGCTCTGCGCGCAGGTGGGCATTTCGTCGAGCATCTTCCCCGTGCAGCCCGACGACGTATTCCTTTCGGTGCTGCCGCTCTCCCATACGTACGAATGTTCGATCGGCATGATCTATCCCTTCTCGATGGGCGCGCAGGTCGTATATCTGGACCGTCCGCCCACGGCCTCGGCCCTGATGCCGGCGTTGCGCGCGGTGCGTCCCTCGGTGATGCTGATCGTGCCGCTGATCATCGAAAAAATCTACCGCTTGCAGGTGCTCGCCAAATTCAAGTCCACCGGATTCTGGCGCACGCTCTATAAGATCGGCTTCATGCGCCGTTACCTGCACCGCGTCGCGGGCAAGAAACTGCTCAAGCTCTTCGGCGGCCGTCTGCGTTTCCTCGGAATCGGCGGCGCGAAGCTCGACGGAGACGCCGAGAAATTCCTGCTGGAGGCCAAGGTGCCTTACGCCATCGGTTACGGACTTACCGAGACTGCGCCGCTGCTGGCCGGTGCCGCGCCCTCGCAGGTGCGGCTCGGTTCGACCGGTCCGCAGGCTCCGGGCGTCGAACTGCGGCTGGAGAATATCAATCCCGATACCCGTCAGGGCGAGATCGTGGCGCATTCGCCCAGCGTCATGCTCGGTTATTTCAAGAATCCTGAAGCCACGAAGGAGGTATTTACGGCCGACGGCTGGTTCCGGACGGGCGACCTCGGCGAATTCGACAAGGACGGATGGCTCTATATCAAGGGGCGTCTGAAAAACATGATCGTGGGGCCGGGCGGCGAAAATATCTATCCGGAGGACATCGAAACCGTCCTCAATTCGCATGTCTACATCGCCGATTCGATCGTCACCGAACAGCAGGGCCGTCTGGTGGCCCTCGTGCACTTCAACCGCGACGAGATCGAAAGCATGATCGACGATTGGCGCGAGGAGTGGACCTCCAAGAAAGAGGCGTTGGAGGCCAAGACCGAACAGCTCAAAAAAGAGATTCTGGATTTCGTGAATGCCAAGGTCAACCGTTTCTCGCGTATCTCGGAGGTCGTCGAGGAGAAGGACGACTTCGTCAAAACCCCGACGCACAAAATCAAGCGTTTCCTCTACAGTAAGAAGAAGGAGTCCGGAACTCCGGGGGAGCACCCTGCCGGACGGCCCGAAACCAAATAGGGGCTTCGGATATTGTGGAATAAGAAATACCGCACTTTTCGGAGTGCGGTATTTTTTTTCTGTTTCTCTGCAACCCTTTTTGTCGGGCTGCGGTTTGCGCTTCTGTCGGTTGGCGTTTGCGCTTATTCCGGGCTGCGGTTTGCACTTCGCTTTGCGGTTTCCACGCTGCGGTTCTCGCTTGCCTGCTGCGGTCCCGCTATCGGCCGGTCGCTGCTGCGGCATCGACGGTCAGGAACGGGACGCTCTCCGCATCGGGAAGCACGGCGCGTTCGGTCCGGGTCTGCACGATCTCCTTATAGTGGGCCGAGAGGTCCAGTTCGGCGCCTTCGCGGATCGAGAACGGGGCGATCGGTATGATTTTGCGTTCTTCCGCGGGGACTCCGTAATGTTCCGACACGATGCGCGAGAGGATCGTTTGCCGCTCGCCGAAGGTTTTGGTGATCTGCAGTTTTATCTTCCGGCGGGCGGGATCGACCGTCAGCTTGGCCCAGAATCCGGGGTAGTAGAGCGGCATGACGGCCTTCTCGCGGCCTTTTACGACCGGCGCCAGCCGGAGCTCCTGCGCCGGGACGTTCAGGCCCGCGCCTGCGAGCACGTCGGTCGAGAACCATACCACCGGAGCCGTCATGTAGGTCAGTTCGGCGGGATTCCACAAATTCTGGCACCAGCTCCAGCCCCGGCGCAGATTGACGAGCTGTATGTGGCGCATGATCTCCAGCGCATCGTCGTAATATCCGGCCTGCATGGCGGCATAGGCCGTGTAGCTCTCCAGATAGAAGGGCCAGCACTGCGACCCCCGGTTGTCGATGCCGTGTCCCCGGCCGATATCCCATACTTTGTTGGCGTAGTAGTCGGGGGTCTTGGAGAGCGACAACTTGAATTGGGAGACGACCGATGCGCGGGTCATCGGCATCGGCACGACGTCGCCCCAGCCGCAGTAACGGCTTACGAACTGTCCGCCGAGCTGTCCGGTGAAAAGCAGGTCGTCGCGGCGGCCGGAGCCGTCCTTCTCGCAGCCGTAGGCGAAGAAGCGGCCGTTCCACAACATTCGGATCAGCTCTTTCTGCGTCCGTGCGTACTGCTCCTCGTAAGTCTTGACGCGTACTTCGTCGCCCATGGCCGCGGCGACCACGCGGGCGGCCTTGAGCGTGGCGAGGTAGATCGTCGCGCCGTAACTGTAGACGGGCGGATGGTGGAAGTCGTCGTAGGTGGTGCCGCCGATGGGAATTTCCAGCCCTTCGGGCATCAGCGAACGCAGGAACTCCATGCCGTTGTACACCCGTCCGGCGTAACGCCGCAGGTACTCCATGTCGCCTGTCTGCTCGTAATCCTTTGCGAGCTGGATGATCCAGCCGCCCGTGTTGTCGATCATCCAGCCCTCTTCGGTCGGGATGCGTCCGCCGACGGTTCCCATGCCGAAGTAATAGTGGCCGATGAAGTGGGTGATGTTGCCGCGGGTCTGCTGGGCGTCGGCGAATATCATCATCTCCGAACGGTCCAGCCGGGTGAAGAATTTCTGGTAGAAGGGGTGCGACGAAATACGCTGGTCCATGGTTCCGGCCAGTCCGCCCATGCCGCCTTCGTTGACGGTTACGTCTCCTTTTTTGTTGAGGATCATGTTGGTGTAGATGACGTAACCGCTGTTGATGAGTTTGAATTTATACCAGTCGGGCAGCGTGCTTTCCAACACGGGCCGCTGCCATTCGACGGTTTGCGCGCAGAGCCTCTCGCGTTCGCAGGCCCCGTAACGCACCAAAGACGACAGTCCCGAAAAGAAATTGTGGAAATAGCGGCCGTAATCGCTGCCTCCGGCCCAGTAGAATTCGGGCGGATCGCTGCGGCGGTCCACTTTGAGTTCGGGGTAGTACCACGCCAGCATGAAGCGGAACGTTTTCTTTTCGCCCGGCCGCAGTGTGGTTTTCAGGGCTACGGCGCTTCCGCACCGCTTCTCGCCCGGCGTCGAGAGCAGTGCGACGCCGTCGTCCGTTGCTTCGAATTCGCCGTTGCGGCGGAACGCCTCCCACGCCTCGTCGCCCGCGGCGAGGTCGTAGGCCGTGAGTGCAGAAAGCCGGGTCGTGGAGTCGGTCTGCGCCAGAACGGCCACTTCGTTGACGTAATTCTGGAAATTGGCCCGTTTGGGTTGCAGCGGGCCTGCCGTGAACTGCCGTACTCCGGCCATCGCGCCGCACTCCCATGTACGGGCGAAGGTCTGCTCCAAAGGACGTTCGGGCCACTCTTCGCCGTTGCACAGCTTGTTGCGGCCCTGTCCGAAAAGCTGGCCGTCCATGCCTTCGATGCTTTCGGGTTCGCGGATGCCCCGTCCGATGAAATCCTCCCACGAGAAGGCCACGGCCGTTTCGCCTCCTTCGGCGGATTCCAGCTCGACGTCGAAGAACGCCAGCGGAAGGCTCGAATCCTTGACGTTGTGCGCAATGAGCGGGGAGCAGGCGCGGATGCGGACTTTTACGCCCGGAAACACCTCTCCGGGATCGAGTTCGGCGCGGGGGAACAATCCGGTGTAATAGGTCGTGGAAACGCCCTCCATGCCGTATTGCACCAGCGTGTCGCGCACGAGCCTGCGTGCGTCCGCCGTGCCGCCGCTGCGATGCCAGAGCGTGAAGAACGATCCGGTGCTTTTGCGGATGGGCAGGTGTATGTTGTTCATTCCGATCCGGACGAAGCGTCCGTCGGGTGCGAATTGCACGTTGCCCGCCCCGATGCCGCCCAGCGGCACGCCGCTGGCGGCGGGGTGGTTTTTCAGCCGGAGGCAGTCGAAATCGGTGCGTCCGCCCAGAAGTCCCTGCGAGGGGATGAAACGTACGTTGGCTGCGCCGGCGCCGTAGTCGGTTTCCTGCGCGTGCAGACCGGCGGCCGTGAAGAGCAGGCAGAGCGCCGTGTTCAGGAGTTTGATTCGCATGGCTTCCGGGGTTTTACTGCATGATGACCGATTCGAGCTGCCGCATGTAGGCGGGATCGGTGGCGGTGAAGCGGAAGCGGCCGTTCCAGCCTCCCCATAACTGGCCTACCTTGAGCAGAACATGGTTCCAGCCCTTTTCGAGCGGAATGCCTTCGATGCGCTGCGGCAGGGTGGGGTTGTCCTGCCGTTTGACCGCGTTGTCGAGAAAGTTGCCGTTGACGTATACGGCCAGTTTGTCGTCCACCGCGAATTCCAGATCGAGACGGGGCATGTTGGGCTCCAGCAGCAGGTTGACCAGCGACCGGGGGCTGAACAGCCAGAAACTCAGGTAAACGGCGCAGTCTTTCTGCTCGCCCTTGAGGTTCATCGTTTCGAAGTTCCAGAATCCCTCTTCGTTGCTGTCCATGGCGCCCCAATATCTTCCGGAGGTTACCGCTCCCGGCCGCAGGTCGGCTGCCGGAGTGCCTTCGAGGTGGTCGCGGGCCATGACCTCGTCCATGCTTCCGCCGGCATAGGTGCCGCTCAGCAGGGCGTGTACGACCGTGCCGTTCCGGTCGAGCGCCGCCGGGATATGGCGCGGGCGGCCGTTGAACCGTGCGCCCAGATTGTGCAGCATTTCATGGATCAGCGCACTGCCCTTGTTGCCCAGCACGAAGGGGTCGATCGCCGAGAGCAGCAGCTCGCCCCGGCCGGCCTCGCCGCGGAGCAGTACGCTGCCGAGCGGCTTGCTCTCCCGCTCGCTGCGGAGCACCTGCCCGGTTTTGATGTTCTCTTCCTGATAGTTCCATTTGCTCCAATCCGTGTTGCAGGGGTCGAGCAGGGTGGCGTAGGCGTCGCCGGAGGTCATTACGAAGCTGGAAACCGGCTCTTTGGTCCGTTCGTTGAAATAGAGCGTCGAAAGGTCCTGACCGTTGAGCAGCGAGTGTTTGCCGCGTATGATGTAGCTGGCGGCATTGCGCGGAGTGAGCGTCACGGCGTGGCCGCCGAGCTTTTCGACCAGCGGAAGCGCCGCGGGCGAGATGTTCCATACCAGCAGGGTGCTTCCGGCGCCGAGTGCGGCGCGGAGCCGTTCGACGAGGGCCGGATCTTCCGCCGGGCGGATGCCGTCGAGCAGGATGAGCTGACTGCGGCGTGTGTCGAGCGGCCGGAATGCTACGGACAGCTCTTCGAACTGCCTTTCGGCCTTCGACTCCGGATCGGCGGAGATCCAGACGACGTCGCGGGCGGCCGGAACCGGTTCGCTGATTTCGGTGTGTTTGCGTACGGCCCATTTGTTGGGCAGGGCGGCATAGGTGTCGCTGAATGCGGCTTTCACGCCCTCGAACAACGCCCACGGGCGGTACAGCGGAAGCCGGGGATCGTAACCGGGGTTGAATGTGGTGGTGTAGGGGCCGAGCCGTTCGGGCTGGACGCCCGGAACTCCTTCCCGGTAGGGGCCGAACCAGATGCCGTCCTCCGCTTCTACTGGCCGGGTGATGTCGTCGAGTCCGATTTCGAGCGGCTGCACGCCATACCACGCGAGGTTGAAAATCGAGGCGTAGCAGGCATCCAGACCGCGCTGCATGGAGATCGTTTCGAACGCTTCGCCCGCGAGTCCCTCCATGCGGCCTTCCTGCGATTCGAAGGCGCGGTCGCCGTTGACCACCGAGACGTGGGCCGGGGTTCCGGCGTAGCACATGCCCATCTCGCCGACGCCCCACGGTTTGCCCTTGCTCTTCCATTCGAGCATCAGCGGCGTGTTGCAGTAGTGGCCGATGACGGTCGGCAGGTCGGTGTCAGTCTGGGTCTCGCCGTCGCCCGAAATCCAGTTGCGCGTATGGTCGCATTCACGGGTGATGCGCACCCATTCGTTGATCTCGGCGATGTTGCGTTCGACGATCGGTTCGGGGGCGTGGACTACGTGCTTGGTGACGGCCAGCATCTCGTTGCAGACGCTCCAGCCGAATATCGAGGGGTGGTTGCGGTCGCGCAGGACCATGCCTCTGACATGGTCGCGGCATGCCTGCCAGAAGGCTTCGGCATCGACCTTGGGACCGCCGTCGCTCGACCACATGGCGGTTTCGTCCAGCACGCAGATACCCATTTCGTCGGCCATATCCAGATAGAAACGCGGGAAAACCTGCGCATGCAGGCGTACGGCGTTGGCATTGGCGTCCCTGAGCATGCGGTACCACGAGTAGGCGTACCGCCGCGTCATCTGCGGAATGCCCATGAAGTGCCACGAATCGCCCTTCAGCTCGATTACTTCGTCGTTGAGGTAGAACCGGGTGCCTTTGAGTCGGAACTGCCGCCAGCCGAAGCGCGTGTAATCCCTGTCGGCGATTCCCTTCCTGCCCTGCATGGAGACGGTCATGCCGTACAGCGCGGGATTGGCGGGCGACCATTTCTCCAGCCGTCCGTCCGGAACGCCTTGCAGCGTCACCTTGTTTTCGCCCGGTGCGAGCGTTACGTGCCGCGCGGGATAATCCAAGGCCGGAACGTCGTCGAGGTGCCATGCCGGGACGGGAAATGACAGCGCCGAAGTGTCGGCGTCGTTGTGCCAGCGGCGTACGTCGGCGCTGAGCGCGACGCGCTGCGGCTTGCCGGTCGTGTTGAGGATCGTCAGCTGGGCGGAGAGCCTGTCGCCGGCCACGTCCGGGTCGATGTAGGTGTCGGCGATGTAGACCTCCGGATAGCTCAGCAGGAAGACGTCCTGCCAGATGCCCGCAATGTGGTTGCCCCAGAACGAGCCGCCGATGTAGGGTCTTTTCCCGTATTTTCCGGGTTCGTCGAACAGCGATGCGCGGGCGACCCACACCGTGACTTCGATCTCCTGTCCGGGACGTGCGTAGTCCGTGACGTCGGCGGAGAAGGGCAGGAAGAGATCGAAATTCTCGCATACGAGGTTGCCGTTGGCGAATACGCGCGCATATCCGGCGACCGCCTCGAAGTGCAGGATTATGCGGCGGCGGTCCCAGCCGGCGGGTATTTGCACCTTCTTTTGCAGCCATGCGGCCTGCACGTGCTCCCAAGTCTCCGGGTAACTGGGATAGGCGACGAAGTCGCCGCCTCCGCCGCGGGAGAAGCCGTTGACGTTCCACGGCGAGGGAACCTTGCACTCCACGGCGTCCCATACGGGGGCCGTCGGGTAGGTTTGCGTCTTGAGTTGTTCGGGCGTCATGCCTGCGGTCTCGACGGGCATGAACTTCCAGCGGCCGTTCAGGCAGATTTCGTCCCGGCAGGGACGTTCGGGAGTCGCGACGAAACCCTCTTGGGGCGCAAACGGCCGGTCGAACCGGGTCTGCGACTGCGCGGAATTTTCCGCGCCGTACAGACCGCCCAGCAGCAACAGTAGCGGTAGCAGTTTTTTAGTCATGGCGGATAATTGTTGATCGGTTGGTTATTTTAATGCGTGTTTTCTTGCAGGTAGTTTTTCAGCAGCAGGTAATTGTTCCATAGCCGCTGGTTGATCGAGGCCAGGATGCCCATTTCGCCGCGTGACCCGGTGCGCGAAACATAGGTGCGGATCAGCTCTTCGACGGGGGCGGATTCCAACTCGCGGAGCGCCGCGGCGCAGGCTTCGCGCGATGCGGGACGGTTCTCCGCAAGGGCTTTGTCGCGCAGCTCCCAGCCCGGAGCCATCGCCCGTACGACCTTGTCCAGCAGCAGCTCGAACGAGAGCATGGCCCGGAAGTTTTTCAGGTTGCGGCGCTGCTGCGGCGTCTGCTCTTTGTCCTGCACGGCGTCGA
>OGHY01001342.1_pt1 | contig 11468 bp, 5 predicted proteins | sample 1571541 | NCBI WGS metagenome assembly OGHY01 (sample SAMEA2581943, study PRJEB24529) | metagenome | biome: Human gut stool | place: China | collected 2011
GTGAAAACCCCCATCGCACCGAACATTTCGAGGGTCGCCTTGTCGAGGTAACGCTCGAAAATCAGCGGCGTCGAAGTCTCGCAGTCCAGACCGCGCTTCTTCGCCTCGGCCTTCCATTCGTCGGAATAGCCGTTGCCGTCGAAACGCACCGCCTTGCAGGCCTTGATCATCTGTTTCAGCACCTCGTAAATGGCCTTCTCCTTCTTCATGCCGGCCTCGATCTTGGCATCCACCTTTTTGCGGAACTCCGTCAGCTCGTAGGCCATCGCCGTGTTGAGCACGATCATCGCTTCGGCGCAGTTGTCCGACGAACCCACGGCGCGGAACTCGAAGCGGTTGCCCGTGAAGGCGAACGGCGAAGTGCGGTTGCGGTCGGTGTTGTCGAGCAGCAGCGTCGGGATGTGCGAGATGCCGCTCATCTTGAAGACGTTCTTGGCGTCGAAACGGATCGCATCGTCGCCCTTGCTGGCGGCCAGTTTGTCGAGTACGGCCGAAACCTGCGTGCCGAGGAAGGTCGAGATGATGGCCGGAGGCGCTTCGTTGGCGCCCAGACGGTGGGCGTTCGTGGCGCTCATGATCGACGCCTTCAGCAGGCCGTTGAACTTGTAGACCGCGGAGATGGCATTCACGAGGAAGGTGATGAACTGCAGGTTCTCCGAAGCGGTCTTGCCCGGTCCGAACAGATTCACGCCCGTGTCGGTGCCCAGCGACCAGTTGTTGTGCTTGCCCGAACCGTTGATGCCCTTGAAGGGCTTTTCGTGCAGCAGGACGCGAAACCGGTGACGGCGGGCGATCTTGTCCATCACGGTCATCAGCAACTGGTTATGGTCGTTGGCGAGGTTAGCCTCCTCGTAGACCGGCGCCAGCTCGAACTGATTGGGAGCCACCTCGTTATGACGGGTTTTGACCGGAATGCCCAGTTTCAGGCATTCGTATTCGAGGTCTTTCATGAATGCCATCACGCGGGTCGGGATCGCACCGAAATAGTGGTCCTCCAGCTGCTGGTTCTTGGCCGACTCGTGGCCCATGAGCGTACGGCCCGTGAGCATCAGGTCGGGACGCACGGCCCACAGGCTTTCGTCCACAAGGAAATACTCCTGCTCCCAGCCCAGATACGACACGACCCGCTGCACGTTCTTATCGAAGTAGCGGCACACCTCCGTCGCAGCCTTGTTCACGGCCGTGATCGAGCGCAGCAGGGGCACCTTGTAATCGAGCGCCTCGCCCGTATAGGCGATGAAGACGGTCGGGATGCAGAGCGTCGTATCGACGATGAACGCCGGCGACGTCGGGTCCCACGCCGAATAGCCGCGAGCCTCGAACGTATTGCGAATGCCGCCGTTGGGGAACGACGACGCGTCCGGCTCCTGCTGTACGAGCAGCTTGCCGGAAAACTCCTCCAGCACCGAACCGCAGCCGTCGGGATCGGCGAAGGCATCGTGCTTCTCGGCCGTACCGCCCGTCAAGGGCTGGAACCAGTGCGTGTAGTGGTCCGCGCCGTGCTCCAGCGCCCACTGCCGCATGCCCGCCGCGATGCTGTCGGCTACCTCGCGCGTCAGGCGCGTGCCGTTTTCCATCGTATCGACCAGCGCTTCGTAAGTCGCCTTGTTCAGGTACTTGCGCATGGCGGCGCGCCCGAACACCTTCTTGCCGAAATAGTCCGACGGACGTCCTTCGGGGGCATTAACCTCGACGGCGGTGTGGTTTATAGCCGCATCGACCATCTTGAATCTGAGTAATGATGACATAATCAACTGAATTGGATTAGTGTTCCGAAAAACATACGGGCAGGGGAGAAACCGAAATAATTGCTAAACTAAAACCTAACCTGAAATTCAACGGACAACTGCCTCGCGGCAGGCTCTCTCCGACCTAACTAACCGGAGGCTTCTCCCCCGCCGCCGTATGTATTGTTATCTGGTTGCAAATGTAATTATTTTTCCGTTACGTTGTTTTTACAAAAACGGCTATTTTTCGAAAAACACCGATTTTTTTTCAACATTTCCCGAAAAACAAGGCCATTTTTCAACAACAAACCCGAATTTTCACGCCATTTTCCGGAAAAACGCCTCAATTTTTCACCGAAATCCCAAAAATCGCAATTTTTGGTTTTTCCGCAAAACAGAAGCAATAAAGAACATATTTCAACTATTTCACCTCCGACGAAATCGACCGTTCAACCCGCTGGCGAAAGTAAACGAAATGCACCACATTATAAAAAGAAATTATATAGTGTTATTTTATTAACAATTTCTTGTTTCAATCATTAATAATTTTGTACCTTTACAAGCAATTTTGAAACAACACTTATACTAATCTCTAAATAGTTATGGCAAATACCAAACGTGAAAAGCTGTTCACCGAATTCCCGCCGGTCCCGACCGAGAAGTGGGAGGAAGTGATTACGGCCGACCTGAAAGGTGCTGATTACGAGCGCAAACTGGTATGGAAAACGGGCGAAGGATTCAACGTCCGTCCCTACTACCGCGCCGAGAACCTCGAAGGCATCAAGTTTCTGGGCTCGCAGGCAGGCGAGTTCCCTTACGTACGGGGTACACGCGCACACAACCGCTGGCGCGTACATCAGACCGTAAGCGTCGTATGCCCCAAGGAGGCAAACGCCGAGGCGCTAAAGATCCTCAACGCAGGCGTCGATTCGCTCGGCTTCTGCATCGCGTCGGAGGCTTTCACCGCCGCCGACCTCGACACGCTGCTTGGCGAGATATGCATTCCGGCCGTCCAGCTGACCTTCTGCGGTCAGAAAACGGCCGACGTAGCCGAGCTCGTACTGGCGAAGATCGAAAAAGAGGGCATCGCCAAAGAGGATGTCCGCATCGCGTTCTGCATCGACCCGCTGGTCAAGGGCCTCTCGACCAAAGGAGACTTCTGCTCGCCCAACGGCGAGAAGTGCTTCGCCCGCATCGCAGAGCTGATCCGCAAGACCAAAGAGTACAAGCACATCCGCGTGGTGACCGTATCGGGTCAGATCTTCGGCAACTCCGGTTCGACCATCGTCGAGGAGCTGGCCTTCGTCCTTTCGGCAGGCCATGACTACCTCGTACGCCTGACGGACGCAGGACTGACGATCGAGGAAGCCGCACGCAAGCTGCGCTTCTCGTTCTCGGTAAGCTCCAACTACTTCATGGAGATCGCAAAATTCCGCGCGGCACGCATGCTGTGGGCCAACATCGTCAAGGGCTACAATCCCGAAAAGAACTGCGCCTGCAAGATGCAGATCCACGCCGAGACGTCGAAGTGGAACCAGACCGTATACGACCCCTATGTAAACATGCTGCGCGGCACGACCGAAGCCATGTCGGCCGCAATCGGCGGCGTATATTCGCTGGAGGTTACGCCCTTCGACGCATCGTTCGAAAACCCGACCGAGTTCTCGAAGCGCATCGCCCGCAACGTCGAACTGCTGCTCAAGCACGAGTCGCACTTCGATCAGGTGGTAGACCCGGCCGGCGGTTCGTACTACATCGAGAACCTCACGCAGTCGATCGCCGCCGAGGCGTGGAAGCTCTTCCTCGAAATCGAGGAGAAGGGCGGCTACACCGAAGCCTACAAGGCAGGCTTCATCGCCGAGCGCATCAAAGCGTCGGCCGCAGCCAAGGACAAGAACATCGCAACGCGCCGCCAGATACTGCTCGGCGCCAACCAGTATCCCAACTTTACGGAGGTCGCCGGCAAGGAGATCACCGCCGAGTCCGTTACGCGCAAGCAGGGCGAGGGCAACGTGCTCGTTCCCTACCGCGGCGCCATGGCGTTCGAGGAGATGCGCCTGCATGTCGATCGCAGCGGCAAGGAGCCGAAGGCATTCATGCTGACGTGCGGCAATCTGGGCATGGCCCGCGCCCGCTCGCAGTTCTCGTGCAACTTCTTCGCATGCGCCGGCATCAAGGTGATCGACAACACCTACTTCAAGTCGATCGAGGAGGGCGTGAAAGCCGCGCTGGAGTCGAAAGCCCAGATCGTCGTGGTCTGCGCCAGCGACGACGACTATGCCGAGGCCGCTCCCAAAATCAAGGAGCTGCTCGGCGGCAAGGCGATCCTCGTGGTTGCCGGAGCGCCCGCCTGCGCACCCGAACTCGAAGCGCAGGGCATCACCAACTTCATCAACGTGAAGTCGAACGTCTTGGAAACACTTAAGTTCTACCTTAAAGAGATGGGAATCTAATCATGAGAGCTAAATTTTCAGAACTGACATATGACGCAGGCCAGCAGAAGAGCTGCTGCGTCTCGAAAGGCTGCGGACAGGTCGAGCCGTGGCTGACGGCCGAACGCATTCCCGTCAAGGGCGCCTATACGGCCGAAGACCTCGAAGGCATGGAGCACCTGAACTATGCGGCAGGTATCGCCCCCTTCCTGCGCGGTCCCTACTCGACGATGTACGTGATGCGTCCGTGGACCATCCGCCAGTATGCGGGTTTCTCGACCGCCGAGGAGTCCAACGCATTCTACCGCCGCAACCTTGCCGCAGGCCAGAAGGGTCTGTCGGTGGCGTTCGACTTGGCTACGCACCGCGGTTACGACGCCGATCACCCGCGCGTGGTGGGCGACGTGGGCAAGGCCGGCGTGTCGATCTGCTCGGTCGAGGACATGAAGGTGCTTTTCAACGGCATTCCGCTCGACAAGATGTCGGTGTCGATGACCATGAACGGCGCCGTGCTGCCCGTGCTGGCCTTCTACATCGTAGCCGGACTGGAGCAAGGCTGCACGCTCGACCAGCTGGCCGGTACGATCCAGAACGACATCCTCAAGGAGTTCATGGTGCGCAACACCTATATTTATCCCCCTGAGTTCTCGATGCGCATCATCGCCGACATCTTCGAGTACACCTCGAAGAACATGCCCAAGTTCAACTCGATCTCGATTTCGGGTTACCACATGCAGGAGGCGGGCGCAACGGCCGACATCGAGCTGGCCTACACGCTGGCCGACGGTCTGGAGTACCTGCGCGCAGGTATCAACGCCGGCATGTCGGTGGACGCCTTCGCACCGCGTCTGTCGTTCTTCTGGGCCATCGGCATGAACCACTTCATGGAGATCGCAAAAATGCGCGCCGCGCGTATGCTGTGGGCCAAGATCGTGAAGCAGTTCGATCCCAAGAACCCCAAATCGCTGGCCCTGCGCACCCACTCGCAGACTTCGGGCTGGTCGCTCACCGAGCAGGACCCGTTCAACAACGTGGCACGTACGGCCATCGAAGCCATGGGCGCCGCGCTGGGACACACCCAGTCGCTGCACACCAACGCCCTCGACGAGGCGATCGCCCTGCCGACCGACTTCTCGGCGCGTATTGCGCGTAACACGCAGATTTACATTCAGGAGGAGACCAACGTCTGCCGCGAGGTTGACCCGTGGGCAGGTTCGTACTACGTCGAATCGCTGACGCAGGAGATCGCCGACAAGGCTTGGGAGCGTATTCAGGAGGTCGAGAAGCTGGGCGGCATGGCCAAGGCTATCGAGACCGGCATTCCGAAGATGCGTATCGAGGAGGCAGCGGCCCGCAAGCAGGCCCGCATCGACTCCGGCACCGAGAAGATCATCGGCGTGAACGAGTACCGTCTGGAAAAAGAGGCCCCGATCGACATCCTCGCAGTGGACAACACCGCCGTACGCGAGAGCCAGATCAAGCGTCTGAAGGAGCTGCGCGCCAACCGCGACGAAGCCGCCGTGAAGAAGGCGCTGGCCGCGATCACCGAGTGCGTGAAGACCAAGCAGGGCAACCTGCTGGAGCTGGCCGTCGAGGCCGCCAAGGTCCGCGCATCGCTGGGTGAGATCTCCGACGCCTGCGAGGTCGTCGTAGGCCGCTACAAAGCAGTTATCCGTTCCATCTCAGGTGTATACAGTTCAGAAGTGAAAAACGACAAACAGTTCGAGCGCGCCAAGGAGTTGTGCGCCGAGTTCGCCAAGAAAGAGGGCCGTCAGCCGCGCGTCATGATCGCCAAGCTCGGTCAGGACGGCCACGACCGCGGCGCCAAGGTGGTTGCCACGGGTTACGCCGACATCGGCTTCGACGTCGATATGGGTCCGCTGTTCCAGACTCCCGAAGAGGCCGCCAAGCAGGCCGTCGAGAACGACGTGCATGTAGTGGGCGTCTCGTCGCTGGCCGCAGGCCACCTGACCCTCGTGCCGCAGATCATCGCAGAGCTGAAGAAGCTCGGCCGCGAAGACATCATCGTCATCGTCGGCGGCGTGATCCCCGCACAGGACTACGACCAGCTGTATAAGGACGGCGCCGCCGCCATCTTCGGCCCCGGTACGCCGATCGCCACCGCAGCTATCAAGATGCTCGAAATTCTGCTCGCCGACTAAAGCGACTGAAAGCAATAGCGATACCCTCCGGTTTTCCGGAGGGTATTTTTTATCCGTTCGGGGAAAAGAGCGGGAAGGCGGACTATGACGAAATTCCCCGCTTTCGCAAAAACCGACCGATTTACACGAAGCGCACCTCAGAAAACAAAAGGAGCTGTCTAACAAGTCCGATTTTAGAATTTCACCCCGTCAGATAAAGCTCTGGCAGGGGTGATTTCCAATTTCGGGAACTTGTCAGACAGCCCCTCTGCTTAAATTCGGTGCGAACGGCCTACATGCACGCTTCGAGTATCCGGCGCGCCACGGCGCCGTCCACGTTCTGCGCTTCGCCGTACTTGACGCCGGAGGCATTGAAGCGGCGTTCGATCTCCGCGATCGTCGTTTCGCCGATCCCCTCCTCCGAAAGCCGGGTCGAAAGTCCCAGCGAACGGAAGAATTTTTCGGTGGCTTCGAGCGTACGGTCGATGCGCTCCTCTTCCGAACCGTCGGCAATGCCCCAGATCCGTTCGCCGTATTGGAGCAGTTTTCCGCGCTTCTGCTCCCGGAGCACGCGCAGGGTGCCGTTGATGACGATCGCCAGCGTCGCACCGTGCGTCAGTCCGTGCAGGGCCGTCAGCTCGTGACCGATCATATGCGTCGCCCAGTCCTGCGACACGCCCATGCGGATCATGTCGTTCAGCGCCAGCGTCGCCCCCAGCATATATTCCGACATCACGGCATAATCATGCTGGTTCTCCCGGATTTTCGGAGCGATTTCAATCACCGTATGCAGGATCCCCTCGGCCCAGCGATCCATCAGACGCGACTGGCCGGGCGTGGTCATGTACTGTTCCAGCACATGCACGAAGGTATCGGACAGCCCGCAGGCGATCTGCCGCTGCGGCAGCGAGTAGAGGGTTTCCGGATCGAGAATCGAGAAGACCGGATAATCGCCGTAGAAGGCGTACTTCTCCTTGGTTTCCTGACGCGAAATGACCGAACCCGAATTCATCTCCGAACCCGTAGCCGACATCGTGAGGACGGTGCCCAGCGGAACGGTTTTATCCGCCTGTCCCTTGAGCACGATATCCCACGGATCGCCCTCGTAGAGCAGGCCCGCAGCGATGAGTTTCGTACCGTCGATGACCGATCCGCCGCCCACGGCCAGCAGGAAGTCGGAACCGTTCTCACGGCCCAAAGCCACGGCCTCGCGGACCGTCTCGACGGAGGGATTGGGTTCGATGCCCCAGAATTCGACCCAGTCGCGCCCTTCGAGCGCCTTCACGACCTGATCGTAAACCCCGTTGCGGCGCACGCTGCCGCCGCCGAAGGTAATCATGATCTTCTTGTCGGCAGGGATCAGTTTGCCGAGTCTGGCGATCTGTCCTTTGCCGAAAACCAGTTTCGTAGGATTGTGATAAATGAAATTATTCATAACGGTATGCGATAAGTTTTAATACGACTCCTAAATATACGCAAAAATAACAAAAAGAACGCCGGAATACTCCGGCGTTCTTTTATGTCTCGAAAATCGGGTTTAGAAATATTTGCCGCGCAGGTCCTGAATCTTGGCCATCTGCTGGATAGCCTGCACCGAGAACTGCTGCGCCATGCTCTCGGCCATAGCCTGCGCACGCACCTTCTCGCCTTCGGCAGTCTGCTTGTCCGAGGTCTGGATGTCGTCCACCTCGAAGACATATACGCCGCTCAGACCTTTGACCGGAGCCGAGAGAACGCCTTTCTCGGTCGTAGACGAGATAGCGCCGATCAGACGAGGCTCGAAACCGGGACCGTTCACATAGAAAGCCCCGAAGGTCACGTTGTCGAAGTCTGCGACTTCGGTTCCGAGACTCTTGGCCTGCTCGTCGAGCGTGGAGCCGGAAAGCTCCTTCACGATATAGTCGTACTTCTTGTCGCGGAGTACCTGAGCACGGATCTGCGCCGAAACCTTTTCGAGGGGAGCAAATTCGTTGTCGTCGATCTCGGTCAGCATGGCGATCACATAATCCTTGCCTACCGGGAAGATTTCGGAAACATCGCCCACCTCGGCGCCGTAAGCCCAGCGGGCGACGTCGCGCGAATCCTCAAGACCGCGGATCGTACGCTCGCCCTGCGCCAGCGACGCGATGCGCGGCGTAACGGCGGCAGCCGAAGCGGCGTCGTTGAACGCTTCGACCGAACCTTTGGCGTTCACCGAGAAGGTGCCGGCCTGATTGTGGATGTCGCGGCGGGTAGCGGCCGAAGCCTCGACCGGATAGGTGATCGAAGCGACCTGAACGTGCTTCGACGGTTTGTCGGCACGGTAAACCTGCATCAGCTGAATGGCGTCGCCGGAAGCGATCTTCACGATATCGCCGGTTTTCGCATTGGCAAGCGCTGCAGCGAATTCGCCCGAAAAGGCCGAGAACGGCATGACGCCCACCTCGCCGCCGTTGGCGGCGGTAGCGTCATAAACCGAATACTGCGCAGCGACCTGAGCGAAGTCGGCACCGCCCTTGAGCACGGTCAGCAGACTGTCGGCCAGCGCCTCCTGCGTATAGGGAAGTACGATGTGGCGGATGCCCATCGAGTCGGGAACGATCTTGGTATCCAGCGCGCGGGCCATCGTCCACTCGTTGTTCTTCAGTACGGGACCGTAGGTGGCGCCGTCGAGCAGGGCCTTGGCCTCCTCTTCCGAAAGCTGCTTCGCCGAGACGTAGTTGTCGGCGATTTTGCCGTTGCGGTTGGCGCGGACAAACGACTTCAGCTCTTCGGTGGCGGCGAACTGCGCGCCGACCTCGGCAACGCTCTTTTCGAGCGCCAGCATGTCGTCGTCGGTCGGAGAAACCTCGAACACGACATACGAAAGCGCACGCGACGGCGTCTGCTTGAACATGTTCTTGTGGCTGTTGTAATACGCCTTGATGTCGCTCGACTTGAGCTGAATCAGCGAATCGGGAACGGCCGAGTATTTCTTACCGGCCCACTTGCCGGCATAGGTGTTGTTGGCGGAGTTCACACCGTTGGCCACTTCGAGCGAGTTGACATACACACCGCCCTTGATCAGGCCGAGGAACTTGGCGACCTCGCGCTCCATGCGGGCCTGCTCGTTGAGCTGCGCCCATACATTGGCAGCCTCCCGGTTGGTCTCGGCCTGCGCGAGGAACTGGCTGATGGCAGCCACGCTGTACTCGCCCGTGCGGGGATCGGCGAAAGCATTGTAGAAAGCCTGCGAAGGATGCTGTCCGCTGACCATCGCCAGACGCTCCGGCTCGGTGACGCGAAGTCCCATCCGGTCGAAACCGGGCGTCAGCACGTGCTTGGCGATCAGCGCCTGCCAGGCGGCATTGGCCAGCATGGCCGACTGCTGCTCGTCGCTCTCCGGAGCACCGCTCTGCGCCTTGACCTGCTCGTACTGGTTGTAATACTCCGAATAGTTGATCTTTTCACCGTCGATAACACCGACCCGGGGGTCGTTGCCTGAGAAGCCCATTTCGGTCTTCAGGGAGAGAATGAAAGCCAAGAGGGCGCCTGCGATGACAATCGACAGCACGATGCCGAACTTGGTGCGTAAAGTGTTTAAACTTGCCATATAAATTGTAAATTATTCGTATTGTTTCGAATTAGCAGTCAAAGGTAGTAAATTTATTCGGAAAAGGCCCTTATTATGCCATAAAAATTCTCACAACTTCCGGACCCGCGCCAAGTCGATCCGCGAACGCGTCGTACGCAGGATTCGCACCTGCAGACCGCCGACGAAAACGGTCTCGCCGGCCGTGGGAATCCCCTCGTAATTGAAGATGATGAAACCCGCCAGCGTATCGTATTCGCGGCTCTCCTCGATACCCAGACCGTATTTCTCATTGAGGTATTTCACTTCGAGACGGCACGAGAGGACATACTCGTCGGGACCGACCTGCTTTTCGGTCAGGTCGGGCACGTCGTGCTCGTCCTCGATCTCGCCGAAAATCTGTTCCAGCACGTCTTCAAGCGAAATGACGCCCGCCGTGCCGCCGAACTCGTCGATCACCACGGCGATGTTGGTGCGGTGCTTGATAAAGTTCTGCAGCACCAGTTGCAGCGGCATGGTCTCAGGGACGAAATTAACCTGCATCATCACGTCGGAAATACCGGCCGGACGGGTGAACAGACTCTTCGAGTTGATATAGCCGATGATGTTGTCGATGCTCTTGCGCCAGACGAAGATACGCGAATACTTGGAATCGACGAAACGCGCCGTGAGCTGTTCGATGGTCGTATCGTCGATGTCCACGGCCTCGACGTCCACGCGCGGCACCATGCAGTCGCGCACCCGCAGGTCGGCGAAATCCAGCGCGTTCTGGAACAGCTTCAGCTCGTTGTCGGGTTCGGGACGCGGCTCGGAACTGTTGGTGTCGAGCAGCGACGCGAGGTCCTCGCGGTCGAAACTGTGCGTCGTCGTCCGCTCTTCGACGCGGCGGCCCGTCAGACGCAGGATACCGTGCGAAATGAGCGTCGTCAGCCGCGCGATCGGATAGAGCAGCAAATAGAAGAAATAGATTACCGGCGCCAGCGCGCGGTAATAGAAGTTCGGATTGTTGCGGAAGACCGACTTGGGCAGGAATTCCGCGAAAAAGATGATGATGACGGTCGAAACGGCGGTTTCGATCGCCACGGAACCGTTCCGGGCAATGCTCTCCCACCCCAGCGCGTAGAAAATACCGCGCAGCAGCAGCGACATGTAGAGCGAGTAGATGACCAGCGCGATATTGTTGCCCACCAGAATCGTGGTGATATACATCCCCGAATTGGAAACAAAAAGATCTATTAACTTCTGCGTGATACCCTTGTTCGATTTATCAATCTCGATCCGGAGTTTATTGGAAGCCATAAAGGCAATTTCCATTCCCGAAAAGAATGCAGATAAAACCAGACAGATCAATATGGCAACAAATCCTGACATTTAAGGTTTATTTTCAATTTCTACCACTCCCGTGATCTTGTTAAAGACCGGATTTTTCAAGGACTGATCCGACTTGAAACCTTTATTCCCCTCTATAATCTGGTCCCCGGAAGTGAGCCGAGAATAGCGATCGGAATAAACGATCTCTTTTTTCATATCCCAGTACATCAGATCGGTTTCCAACTTCTTCCCCTCGGCATTGATCACGACCACCTCGTTACGCAACTCCCACAGCATCTCCTCTTCC
>OGHY01001343.1_pt1 | contig 11461 bp, 10 predicted proteins | sample 1571541 | NCBI WGS metagenome assembly OGHY01 (sample SAMEA2581943, study PRJEB24529) | metagenome | biome: Human gut stool | place: China | collected 2011
AAACTTCCGGCATTTGCCCCTTATTATAAGGAGCAGAAGTTTTATGATGCATTGCAGCAGAAATTGGAAAAAGAGGATGTACTGATTTCCGTGGAGCCCGTACTGGATGCACATAAAGAGGAAGAAATCTATTACCGGACAGACCATCACTGGACGACGCTGGGAGCATGGTATGCCTATGAACAATACACAAAGGCGGTTGGTGGAGATCTTCAGAGGGCACAGGGGAAAAAGAAGTTCCGTTGCATCAGTAAAGATTTCTATGGAACAACCTATGCAAAAATAAATTATGCCAGACAGGCAGACAAAATTGAGATTTATGAGCCGGCGGATAAACTGCGTGTTGTTTATAATATGGGAGAAAAGAAGACAAAGACACTGTACGATTTTTCTTTTCTGAAAACAGCAGACCAGTACAGCGTTTTTACCGGTGGGAATCAGGCAGTGCTTGAGATTACCGGGGGAATAAAGAACGGAAAAACGCTGCTTTTGATCAAGGATTCTTTTGCGAACAGTATCCTTCCTTTTCTGGCAGAAGATTATGAAAAACTTGTCGTTGTGGATCTTCGCCAGCTGAATGTAAGCGGAGACCGGCTTTTGGAAATGTTTTCACCTACCGATATACTGATTCTTTACAACAGTGCACAGTTTGCACAGGATAAAGAGTTTGAGATCAAGTGTAACTAGTATATCGTTTTGTAAAGAAACGGATTAGGTGGCAGTATCCGGTACGTCTTTTCCGCTTTCCAGATAGGTTATGGCACCGAGGTAAACGGCGCGGACTAGTTTTTCCTGATAGGCATCTGTGACCAGCAGAGCCGCTTCCGTTTCATTGCTCAGAAACCCACATTCGACAATTATGATCGGTGTGGGTGTTTTTTTTAATATGTAGTAGTCGTTGTTGGATTTACAAACCCTTGGTTTTGGCGGATTAAGGCTGTTGTTTAGGGTATCCTGCATCACTGAGGCAATTGCAGAACTTTCCGCAGACTGTTCGAAGTAAAACACCTGTGGACCGGAGACGGAGGCATCCGGAAAACTGTTCTGATGGATGCTGATGGTCATAACCGGATTGGTATCTGTGATCAGTTTTACGCGGTTTCGCAGATCTTCTACTTTTACACTGCGCGAGTTTTCATCTGCAGGAACGGTATCATCACTTCGCGTGAGTACAACCTTATATCCTTTGTTTTCAAACAGGGTTTTGAGTTTTAGCACAATAGACAGGTTGATGTCTTTTTCCAGAGCATCGTTACAGCCAACTTTTCCAGGATCGCTTCCTCCATGTCCGGCATCAAGAACGATACAGGTTTTGGAGGAAGCCGCATGTCTGGAAGATGTCAGTGCAGCTGATGCACGCGCAAGTAAGAAAGCACTTATAAACAGACAGGCAACCATAAGAATTTCAAATTTCTTTTTCATAGAACCTGCTTTATGGAATTATTTATTCCTATATATATGCAGGTAAGTCAGTGGATATACCTGGTAACGGTATCCCAGATATCACTCGTTTCAAATCCGAGTTTCCAGAAGGATGCACCGGCAAGCTTCTTTTCTTCAACCAGTTTCAACCGGCATTCTGCGGAGGCGGAGTCTTCCAGCCATACCTTATAGGTGGTGTCATTATCTGCAAATTCCGAATAGTTCTGTCCACAGTCATCCTGCCATGTTTTGGTTGCACCATGTGTGGCGAGAAAATCGTTTGCAGCTTTCATGCCATAAATTTTTGAGGGAATTTTGGCACCGGCTGCTGTGTCATCGGAACTGCTCTCGGATGGGATTTCCCATACACGCGTATAAAATGGCATTCCAAGAATTACCTGATCGGCAGGAACCTCTTTTAAAGTATCGCTTACACCCTGGGTTACCCAGCTTAAAGAGGCGACAGACCCGGCTTCGGGGCTTCCGGCATAATGCTCATCGTACCCCATAATTATAACATAATCTGCAAAATTTGCCTGTTCTTTTCGGTTATAAAAGGAAGTATGCGACATCGGGACGTAATTGTCTACAGAAAGAACAACCCCGTTGTTTTTGCACTTGATGGAAAGCTCCCGGATGAATTCAATAAATGCATCCCCGACTTTCTCCCCGTTCATACTTTCAAAGTCTACGTTGATTCCATCCAGATTGTATTGAATCGCCATGGAAACAATCTGGTTTACCAGATTCTGTCTCTTAGAGGTATGGGTCAGGACTTCTGTTGTATCGACATTTTTATTTTCCAGATTGCTGACAAGCGCCCAGACTTCAATCCCCTGGTTATGACAGTAATTTACATAATTCAGGCTTGCCAGGTTGGCAATGTTTCCATTGTTGTCATTCAGATAAAACCAGGTAGGAGAGAGTACATTGATTCCTCTGGTATTGGCAAGGACAGAGGAAACCGCGTTATTTGCAGACTGGTTTGTGACCTGATGCCAGGCCATACAGATATTGTAATCTTTCTTTATATGTGCAAAGGTATCCGGAGTGAAATCGCTTTTTCTTGTTTTTTCTTTGACGGAGGAAAGCATACGTTTCTGCATGTATCCGATAATACCGTCGTCTGTCATTACTTTGTCCCAGTTGTCGCCCTGTTCGATCACTGTGACTTCCTCTTTGGAAGAAACTTCTTTCAGAATTGGGCTTTTGATGCCGCCTCTTACGCGCAGGGAAGCATTTCTTTTGGCAGTGGCAGTCTGGTATTTTCCCCATTGACTGGTAATAATGATCCGGTGAGGATCTTTTACATGTTTGTATTTAAAATCGGAATATTCCTTTACAAAATCCAGATCAATATATGCAGTATCAGAGTTTATGGTAACAATTTTACGACCGTAATCTGCGGAAGATTTTGTAACCATATAACTGGTCTGCTCTGCCTGTGCCGAGATCAGATTTTGTGTTGTTGCATAGAGAAGGATATTCTCGTTATTGTCCCAGTAAAAACGTGAATTTAAATTGTCATGGACAAAATCATAATCAATATAAATATGACCGTCAATGACTCTGGCTTTGGAAGAGGTTACTTCATTATTTAAGACAATGGCAACCTCATCGGAATTTGTCAGATGATAATAAGTGGTTAAATCTTCGTGTTCCTTACTCGGTGTGTATTTGCGGATCAGGGCGAAGACTACGATCGCTGCAGCAATGACAAGTGCCAGTGCAAGCACAGCGAAAATGGAATGAGATTTTTTCTTCATGAGCCGTCCTTCCTTTGTCTGTTGGCAAATTATATATTTATTCCGATTATAGCATTGTGCCTGTACAGATTCAAATGGAATCAGATAAAATTAAGAAATAGAAGTTGTTTGAATTTTTTCGGGAGGGCAGTTGTGTCTGTGGATCTGCCCTCCCATTTGTCTTTTTTCAGTTTATTTTGTGCGTGACGGAGTTGCATTGAGACTCATTTCACACCCATAATAATAGCCCATTTGTTATTTTATTTTTTTTAATGGATCGTTTTAAAAAGTAACGATCAGACTTTCATATACTTCTGGTCTGAATTCAATGACCAGCTGATTGTCAGTAGATAAATTTAATGTGATAACTGTTTTCCTTTCCATATTTGTTCAAAGAATCCAAAATCATGAGAGGACACTTGAAACGGGTTTTCGAGAAAGGGAACCGGAATCACACGGATTCCATAGGACGTTTCGACTCTTTTTCGGTCTTTTTTGAGGTTTCCCATACTCATAAAACGGACATTTGTTTTATAATCCTTTCCTAAATTTGTTTTTTTCAGTTCCTCAATAAATTGTAAGAGCTGCCGATCCTTCCAAATACTCACATTTGTCAGCACAATACAGTAATCACAGCGGACAAATTCCGGAAATGAGTATGGAGTCAGAACCCCGAAATCCAGAATTTTATACTTGTGTTGCAGATGTAACTGTTCCCGTAGCTGCCGGAGTGTAATCTCCGGATAGTAGCTGACACCATTGCAGCGAAAAGGAATGGTTGGGTCCTTTTTCGAAGAAAGCGCAGCGATTTCATGACTGGAATTAACTTCCAGGTATGCGGTGCGGGCCAGAAATCTGCTGTGTAAAAAGTTGCAAAGCGAAATACTAAAGTGTGTTACACCGGAATTTACTGTTGTACCGCAGACTCCTATGGTTGCAGGAGCCGGAATAAATGGTTTATGAAACGTAAAAATAGGCGATTCCGTCCTTTCTCGGGTTGTTGCAGCCAGTGAACAAAATCCAGCTTTTCTTTGTCTGCACGAAAGATGTCCGTGTTAAACGGATAAGAATAGACCGGCTGTGAAAATGTTCTGGCAAAATAAATGGCAGAATTGTGGTCGCACAGATTCGCAACAACATGCAGGCGGTTACCAAAATTTTGTAAAAGAAAGTCTTTGGACTTTGCATCGTCCCGATGCCACAATGCTCCTCCACACACATAGATAATATGATCCGCCGTTGCAAGGCAGGAGAAAGAAAAATCACATCCGTAATCATTTACCATGATTTGTGCGACAGGCTCCGGGATTTCGATGCCACTGTCATATTTTGGAAATCCTGTAAAATTGCGATAAAAGAAACAACCGTTTTTTTCCCACACATGTTTCAGCTGGGCAACCGTCTTGCGCAAGTCGTTTGACCAGTTTTTTTCCTGGTAAATCGCGGAAATGCCAAGGTAGTTAAGTGTTGTCACCAGTGCGATTGCTATGTGTGTTGCACCACAGCCGCTGTGACTTCCAACGACTGCAATTGTCTGCCTGAGATGCGTTCTTCCCGTAGTTTCAATTACTTCTTTTAATGCAGAGTACAGAGCCTGCGGTGATTCATAGCGCAGGTCGGGATCTGCTGAAATTGCTTTTTGAATTTTGGGATAAATAGATCGGTTGGTGGCTGCATCCAGATATGGCATCATATATTCCATGATTTTTCCAATGCTGTAGATATCGGATCTCAGGGTTACCGGTTTTCCTGAGATAAGTTCCGGAGCAGAAAAATCCACGTTTCCGAAATGGTTGAAGTCTTTTCCAGAAATGGCAGCAAAAGATGCGACACTGAAGTCAATCAATTTAAGCTGTGTTCCACATACTATAATATGTTCCGGCTTAAGATCCTGATAAAGAATCGGAGAAGGCCGTAATGTATGCAGATATGCAAAAATGTCACAAAGCTGCTCACAAAAATATAAAAACTGGTTCTGGGATATTGACTGTTGATGAAGCAAAAATTCTTCTAAAGAGTCACCCTGAATATATTCTTCCACAAGATAGTAGAATGATTCATCTTCTTCAAAATCATAAATTGTGGGAATTCCGGGATGCTGAACAGACTTTAGAATCTGTGCTTCGGATATTGCGAAGAGCGGTTGTGCAGAAGTATTTTTGGGGAATCGCTTCATTGCACGGTACTGCTCTAAAGATTGCTGTCTGACAAGAAAGACACTTCCGCATTCTCCCTGGCCAAGGGGACGAATCAGCTCGTATCGGTCAGACAATATTAAATTTTTGTTATTCATACGCTCCTTTGGGTCAGAGACGCATCTCATGCATAAACTTATAACACACTTTATTTTGCAATGCAAGTATTTTTTTTATAATTTTTTAATCCGTGGTAACTTTACAACGGGAGGGCATTTGATTATAATAAGTGTACCATTTACGGAAAGCGATTTCCAGAGAAGGATGTGATAGAGATGAAAATTGAAAAAGTAAATGAAAATCAGATTCGATGCACATTAACAAAACAGGATCTTGCAGATCGTCAGATTAATCTGCGGGAACTGGCATATGGTTCTGAGAAAGCAAAAGGACTTTTCCATGATATGATACAGCAGGCAAATTATGAGTTTGGATTTGATGTGAGTGACAATCCACTTATGGTAGAGGCAATTCCATTGTCTTCCGAATCCCTGGTTTTGCTGATTACAAAGGTTGAATACCCGGAAGAACTCGATACCCGTTTTTCCCAGTTTACGGAAGCCGGAGATGAGGAACTGTTTTCAAATACGGGAGCAGTCGGAAATGTGGAACGCAAAGGCGCAGATGATATTTTGGAACTTTTCCAGAAAATACGTGAAGCAAAAGCCTCTTCGGAGAGTGAAAATGCACAGCAGACAGAGGCACCGGAAGAAGTACCGGAAGTACCGGCAGATCTGACGAAAATGTTTGAATTTACGACGATAGATCAGGTGGAGCGTCTCGCACATGTACTTGTAAATTATTACAATGGACGAAATGACCTGTTTAAGAACGAGAAGAAAAACCGGTTTTATCTGGTGATCCACAAAGATGACCACACACCGGAAGAGTTTAATAAAGTCTGCAATATTATTTGCGAATATGCACAGCAGAAAAATTATAATCCTGCAGTCGGAGCATATTTCGCGGAGCATGGAAATAAAATTACGGGACCGCAGGCACTGCAGGTGTTTGCATCTCTTTAGAAAATTTAAATCAAAAAGGAGTGCTGAAATTCAGCACTCCTTTTTGATACGTGAAATCTATGCGGTTGCATCATGCTCGATGAAATCGTTGATATCATTTACCAGATCATCCGGGTCGATTCCATGAACCATAGCTGCCTCAGCAATAGTCTCCATCTGGGATGATGGGCAGCCAAGACAATGCATACCAATGTTTAAAAGCATAGGTGCTACGTTCTCATCAATCTGAAGAAGTTCTCCGATCATAGTATCCTTGGTTACTTTAGCCATGGGATAAATCCTCCTTTGCAAATATCGTTTAATGTTGCTATTATAATACGATTTCCCGTTAATTGCAAATTATACTTTTTTTTATTAAAGAATTGACATTTTCGGACGATATATATGTCAGATGAAATGACAGGGAGCGTCAAATCAGAGGGCAGGGATGCTCAAACGTAGCGTATACGGGAAGGAATAAATATGAAAATTAATCGCAATATGTCTGCTGTTGTAGCCAACCGGCAGCTGCTCCGGACAGAAAATAAACTGAGTATTTCCATGGGTCGTCTTTCCAGTGGATATAAGATCAACAAGGCAGGGGATAATCCGGCGGGAATGGCAATCTCCAGCAAGATGAAAGCACAGATTGATGGTCTGGATCAGGCAGAAGCGAATTCTGATGATGGGCAGTCCGTACTCAGAATTGCAGACGGGGCATTAAACGAAGTCAGCAATATGCTGCAGCGTATCCGTGAACTGAGTGTTCAGGCGGCAAATGGAACAAACTCTTATTCGGACCGTCAGAGTATTCAGGACGAGATTGATCAGCTGACACAGGAAGTTGACCGGATTTCCACAGATACAGAGTACAACAAGAAGACGTTGCTTGATGGTTCGACTAATACACGTGTATATGTGAGTGGAACACAAACAGCAGATGGAACAAAATTTGCACGGAGCGCAACAAGAATTGACTTTTCCGAGGAAGTTCTTCCGGGCGATTATACGGTGGAAGTGAAGACTCCGGCAAAGCAGGCAGAGTATCAGCTGGATCTGTCCGGTCTGATCAATGATCCGGATTTCGAAGGAGGCACAATTTCTGTCAACGGAGTGGGGATCGAGTATAAAAAGGGAATGAGTGCCGATGACGTATATAACCAGATGATATCTGTGGCAGATGAGATCGGGTGCAAGTTTGAAAAAGATCCAAATACGGCAGGGGTTTATAAGATTACTGCGGATAACAGGGGATCAAAAGAAACACTGACCATTGGTATGTCAGAAGAGATGGCAAAAAAAACAGGTCTGTCAAATGCGCAGGGAGTTGTTCAAAATACAGATGACAAAAGTTACAAACTTGTGGCAAGCGGAACCGATGCAGAGATAGAACTGAAAGATGGGTTTGGAAGTACAGTAATTACAAATGTCGAGGGAAATCGTGTGAAAATCACGGATAAGGGTGGATTTTCCATGGATTTTCTGCTGAGTGATGATATACAGGCAACAGGAGCGACGCTTGTATTTGACGTGACGGATGTCGGTGCAATGACAATTCAGATCGGTGCGAACCAGTATCAGAATATGGATGTACATATTCCAGAAGTTTCTTCGGAGAGTCTGTATCTGGATACGGTGAATGTGGCGGTCAACGGAGGTGCAGACAAAGCCATCAGCACGATGGATGCAGCAATTGCAAAATTAAGTGCTGTCCGCTCCGGAATCGGTGCATACACAAATCGTCTGGAGTACGCAAGTTCGAGTCTGGCAGAGACACAGGAAGATATGACAACCGCGTATTCAGGGCTTATGGATACCGATATGGCATCTGAAATGACAGAATATACACAGCAGAATATTCTGGAACAGGCTGCTGTTTCGGTGTTATCACAGGCAAATGATATTCCACAGCAGGTACTGTCTTTGCTGCAGAAATAGGAGTAGCATATGGATAATGAGCTGAAAAAAGATTTTACGAGACGACTGAGCCAGTGTAATTCCGGTGAGATGATCGTCATCATTTACGATATCTTTTTTGCCTATGTGGATGATATTCGGCAGGCACACTGCAAGGGAGATCATGATGGACAGAAGGATGCGATCCGGAATGCACAGAGTGTTCTGGATGAACTGGTCGGAAGTCTTAATTTTTCGTATCCGATCTCGCACAACCTGTATAAACTCTATATGTTCTGTAAAAATGAGCTTTCACGGGCGATGTACGAGAATCGGCTGGATGGAGTGCAGGAAGCGGAAAATATCATGCACCGGTTGTATACTTCTTTTGTAGAGGTGGCGAAACAGGACAAGAGTGCACCCCTTATGAAAAATACCCAGCAGGTATATGCAGGGATGACTTATGCGCGCGGTGCCGTAAACGAAGATTATATGGATGTGGACAGTCACCGGGGCTTTTTTGTATAAAATTTCCGTAAAATGTGAACGGTCAGGAGGGAAGCGAATAGTTTCCCTCTATTTTTTTTACACATCCCAGAAGAAATTTATAGCGCATCTGTACGGCTTTTGCCTGATAAATGTAATAGTCGATCAAATCCGGATCAACGACATTTTCAAGATTGGCATAGGTATTTTGCAGTTCTACGGTTTTAATACTTAAAGTCCTTTTCTTGTAATAATGGAAGTCAGGGGGCTGAGGGGTTGTCTTAAACAATTTCATTGGATCACCTGCTTTCTGAAGTCTCTCTTTTACAAGTATAAGCAAAAATGGAAAAGTTATACAAAAATTTGTAAAAAACTGCTTGACAAATAAAATAGGCATTGTTATAATTCGATTCACAACAAAGGGGTGATGCAAATTGATTTCGATGCAGGGGGCATCGGTTCTGACACTGTATGCAATCTTAATTGTGGCAGTCGTTCAGGATATTACCAGCATGAGGATTAGTAACCGGCTGATTATCATGGGTTTATTTTTATCGATGGCATTCGGTATAGTTTTGGGTGGAATGCCGCGAATCATTCAAGTTCTTTTGAATATTTCTATTCCGGTTATCATGTTATATCTTTTTTATCTCATAGGTGTGTTGGGCGCCGGAGATATCAAACTTTTTTCCGTTATCGGTGGATTTACAAATTTAAAAACATTGACAGACTGTGTGCTGGCAGCATTTGTGGCAGGAGCAGTAATAGCCGTGCTCAAGATGCTGTATATGCGCAATCTTAGAATCAGCCTTTTTAAAGCACAGGTTTTTTTAAGGGAACTGTTTTCGGGGAAATTCTCCTCTTATCGAAATGGCTGGGTTCAGGAGCAGAATCTGATGCATTTTTCTGTTGCGGTTTTACTGGGAATGTTATACGCGCATCGGACAGTATGGCTGTCACTGTTTTGAAAAGAAAGGAGGAGCTATGAGGAGAGCTCGATTGGGACTCTGTATTGGAGACCGGGAGTATGGTGACCGTTTTACCAGCTGCCTGATGAATCATTATCGGGATCAGCTTGAGCTGCACATGTTTTCCCAGAAGGAGGCACTTCAGGAGAACTGGAAAACCTTGGATGCAATTGTTCTGTCGGATGATTTGGCTGGGGAAAACAGGATAGAATGTGAAATTCCACAAATTTATCTGTTTGATGGAAATGAAAATGTGGATAAAGATGTGGAAAAAGGGGTGGTGTTTGTGGATAAGTATCAGGAAGTGAATAAAATCGTCGATGAGATTTTAAAACAGATTGGGGAGGAAATAAAAAATGCCAGTGGGGGTGTGGAGCAAAAATTACAGGTTCTTGCAGTATATTCGCTGGCAGAAAATGAAATGCAGCTTCCGTTTGCGGTCACGCTGTCCTCCATTCTGAGTGAAAACGAAAAAGTTCTGCTTCTGGATTTGCAGGAAAACAGTGGATTGTCGCAGCTGATGGGGGAATTTTATTCGTCCGGGATGGAAGAACTTCTGGTGATGGCAGAAAGCGGAAAATACTCAAAGAGCAGGATGGTTTCCTGCATCGGTCATCTGGACAGGACAGATGTTGTGTATCCTCTGGGAAATACCGAGTGTCTGTGTGAAGTGAAAAATCTGACGTATCAGAAATTGTTTCAGATTTTAGCGCAGGAAATGAATTATACAACCATCGTTTTAAATCTGGGGTCACGGTTTATGGGATTTTTTGAATTGTTGGGGAGCTGCCAGAAAATTTTCCTGATGAAAAGCAGAGGAGGGCTTGGACAGTGGAGAGAGAAAGAATTTTTGACAGAAATTCAAAAACGCGGAGAAGAACGGTTATCCGAGAATCTGCGGGAGATACAGCTTCCACCTGTGGCAACCCCTGTGGTGTCCTGCGAGCGGCTCGTCGAGCAATGGAAATGGAACGAATTTGGAGACAGTATCCGGAGGATGATGCCGGTTGGATGAGTATGTAGGAGATATCCGGCAGCGTGTATTGGAACGCATGGATCTTTCACGGGAGATGTCGGATGAAGAAATTGAAAATCTGATTGGGGAAGAGGCATCCCGGCTGATGCAGGAGGAACCCATTTCCATTCGGGAACGTCTGATGCTGGAAGCAAGAGTATTTAATTCACTCAGAAAACTGGATGCTTTGCAGGAACTTCTGGATGATCCGGAAATTTCCGAGATCATGGTAAATGGACCGAAACATATTTTTTACGAAAAGGCAGGAAAGGTTCATGCGTGGAATCAGGCATTTGCCAGCGAAGAAAAAATGCAGGATGTGATACAGCAGATCGTTGGAAGACATAACCGGGTGGTTAATTTATCGAATCCGATCGTAGATACAAGGCTTGCAGATGGCTCCCGTGTAAATATTGTCCTGGCACCGGTTTCTCTGGATGGTTCTACGATCACAATCCGGAAATTTCCGGAGAAACCGCTGGATATGCAGACCCTTATTCAAAAAGGGGCACTTCCGGAAGATGCAGCAGAGTTTTTAAAGATGCTGGTAAGGGCAAAATACAACCTGTTGATTTCGGGAGGGACAAGCTCCGGGAAAACGACATTTTTAAATGCACTGTCACAGTATATTCCGCGGGAAGAAAGAATCATCACAATTGAAGATTCTGCAGAACTCCGGCTTGTTGATAAACCCAATCTGGTAAGACTTGAGACAAGAAATCAGATGTTT
>OGHY01001344.1_pt1 | contig 11456 bp, 8 predicted proteins | sample 1571541 | NCBI WGS metagenome assembly OGHY01 (sample SAMEA2581943, study PRJEB24529) | metagenome | biome: Human gut stool | place: China | collected 2011
TATCGACCAACAGGGCAATGCGCTTAGCGAACGGTTAGCTTTCATCCCCGACCGTAATCCACACCAGTGGCAAATCCTTCCCGACAAACCGACATACGGAAAAAGAGAAAAGGTATCTCTGCAAATCGCAGCTAAAGATCATAACGGCAATCCTATAGAAGGAAGTTTTTCTATCAGCATTACCGATCGGAGAAGTATCCGGCCGGATTCCCTAGCAGATAATATGGTATCAAACCTTCTCCTGACTTCCGATCTGAAAGGTTATGTGGAAAATCCCGGATATTATTTTCTCCGCCAAGATCTCAGAACTCTACGTACCCTGGACTTCTTAATGATGACACACGGGTGGCGCAGACATCATATCAAAAATGTAGTAACTCCACCTTCTTTGAATCTAGCCAACTACATAGAAAAGGGGCAAACGATCAGTGGACGAATCAAAGGGTTCTTTGGAGGTAATGTGAAAAAAGGCCCTATCTGTGTCTTAGCTCCCAAACAAAAGATTGTTGCTACCACTACTACGGACGAAAAAGGAGAATTTATCGTGAATACATCATTCAAAGATAGTACAACTTTCCTCGTACAGGCACGTACCAAAAGGGGATTTGCCGGAGTAGACATAGAAATCGATACTCCAAAATATCCGGCAGCCTCCCCAAAATCGCCTTTCCGTAATGAAGCAGCAACCTTTATGGAAGACTATTTACTCAACACACGTGACCAATACTATATGGAAGGAGGTATGAGGGTGTATAACCTGAAAGAAGTACTTGTCACGGGAAGTCGTAAAAAGCCCGGTTCGGAGAGTATCTACACAGGAGGTATCAACACTTACACTATCGAAGGGGATAAATTGGAGAATTATGGTGCACAGACAGCCTTCGATGCAGTCAGCAGACTTCCGGGAGTCAGTGTGACAAACGGCAATGAGATACATATCCGAAATAATCCCGAGCAACCCGTCATTGTTATTGATGACGTTGTGTATGAAGACGACAATGATATCCTGACTATGATACAGACTGGCGATATGTCCAGTCTGAGCCTTCTTCGTGGAGCGGACGCTGCCATATTAGGTTCTCGTGGTGCGGCAGGCGCCATTGTTATCACACTGAAAGAGGGCAAAGATCTTCCTGCAAGACCCGCGCGAGGCATTATCACATACACTCCGCTAGGCTACAGCGATTCTGTCGAATTCTATCAACCCACTTACGATACTCCTGAAAAGAAGAATGCGCAGCGTTCGGATTTAAGAAGTACGATTTATTGGAATCCAGCACTGCAACTGAATGCAGAAGGAAAAGCAACCATTGAATATTATACTCCGGACAGTACCGCACCGGAAGATATAACCATAGAGGGAGTGGACAAAAACGGAAAGGTATGCCGGATAGTTCAAACAATCAACAATTGATAGCAGTTCAAGCTCCTCAATAGCTTTTATATTAGGGTATCCTTGTCCTATCAAGCAAGCACTATTGTGTTAAGGTGCCTTTATCCCTGTTTTATCAAGCCGGTATTGTTCCATTGAAACACCGACATTGTTAATTCACCACGACCGTGGAGAGATCTTCTCACGGCTGTGAAGAGAAGCTACCACGGCTGTGGAGAGAGGTCGTCACGGTCGTGGAGAGTTAAAGATAAAGGCACCCTAACTGAATAATACCGGCATTTCAACACTACTTTACCGTCAGCTTAGCCTTATTCTTCCAGTATCTCAAAAGCGTATAACCACGTATTTATCAAACAATCCACCTGGGAAAGAGACAAAAAGCAGGCTGACAATAAAAGTATCATCTCCTATTGTCAGCCTATTATCAGCATCTATTGTCAGCTATATTTTCGCTGATAATCAGCGGATTAGTTGTTATCCTGACAGATTGACAATAAAAACTGAATAAAAAACATAGTAGCAGAGAAATAAAAAAAGACAAGAAGTATAGTTTTATCATATAATCAGATTTAAATTCCTGTTCAAACGCTATATAGTTCGCTTTAAACTAAAATACGTATTCCTCCCTTTTCTGCAAATTTCCCAAGCTCTAATCTTCATAAAAAAGTAATTGTATACAGGATAGGTTAAATTTATTTCGTAATTTTGCGGATATATAAAGAATGAAGCTATGCCGGACTATGATTTAATCACCATACTCGGACCTACCGCATCGGGCAAGACTCCTTTTGCTGCTGCTTTGGCCTATGAACTCAACACAGAAATTATCAGTGCCGACTCCCGCCAGATATACAAGGGAATGGATCTTGGCACAGGGAAAGACCTTGCCGACTATACAATAAACGGACATACGATTCCCTATCATCTGATTGATATTGCCGAGCCCGGATATAAATACAATGTATTTGAATATCAACGCGATTTCCTGATTTCTTACGAATCAATTAAACAAAAAGGCCGCCTCCCCGTTTTATGTGGAGGAACAGGTATGTATCTGGAATCCATACTGAAAGGATACAAACTAATGCCCGTACCGGAAAATCCGGAACTGCGTACCCGCTTGGCGAATCATTCCCTTGAGGAACTGACAGAAATATTAAGCCGCTACAAAACATTGCATAACTCTACCGATGTGGATACAGTAAAGCGTGCCATTCGCGCCATAGAAATCGAGGAATATTACGCCACCCATCCGGTTCCCGAACGTGAGTTTCCGGCACTGAACAGCCTTATCATCGGAGTAGATATCGACCGGGAGCTACGTCGCGAGAAGATTACCCGCCGACTGAAACAACGGTTGGAAGAAGGCATGGTAGATGAAGTACGACGTTTGATTGAACAAGGCATTTCACCGGATGATTTGATCTATTACGGGTTGGAATACAAATACCTGACATTGTACGTCATAGGCAAGTTGGACTATGATGAGATGTTCAACGGTTTGGAAATAGCCATCCACCAGTTTGCCAAGCGGCAAATGACTTGGTTCAGAGGCATGGAAAGAAGAGGATTTAACATTCATTGGGTGAATGCGACACTTCCAATGGAAGAAAAGATAGCTTTTGTAAAAGAAAAACTGAAAGAGATTTAGTATCTTTGTCGGTTATTAAAGTGAGATTTTAATACAGTAGGATAGGAATACGAATATGAGTGTAGAACCGAACAAATGGGGTGTGATTTACAACCCGAAAGCTGGTACCCGAAAGGTAAAAAAGCGCTGGAAAGAGATCAAGGAGTACATGGACAACAAAGGTGTTGATTATGACTATGTACAATCCGAAGGTTTCGGTTCAGTAGAACGTCTCGCAAAGATTCTAGCCAACAATGGTTATCGTACTATTGTCGTTGTAGGCGGTGATGGAGCATTGAATGACGCCATCAACGGTATTATGCTATCCGACGCTGAAGACAAAGAAAATATCGCACTTGGCCTGATTCCGAACGGAATCGGAAACGACTTCGCTAAATATTGGGGACTCAGCACTGAATACAAACCAGCAGTGGATTGCATCATCAATCATCGGCTGAAGAAAATAGACGTAGGCTACTGCAACTTCTATGACGGCAAAGAACACCATCGCCGTTATTTCCTCAATGCCGTCAATATCGGATTGGGTGCACGAATCGTAAAGATCACCGACCAGACCAAACGTTTCTGGGGAGTAAAGTTCCTGTCATACGTTGCAGCCCTGTTTTCTTTGATATTCGAACGAAAACTATACAGAATGCATTTACGCATCAACGACGAGCATATCCGCGGACGCATCATGACCGTATGTGTGGGTAGTGCCTGGGGATGGGGACAAACGCCCAGTGCTGTACCCTACAACGGATGGTTGGACGTTTCCGTAATCTATCGTCCGGAATTTCTACAGATTATTTCCGGACTATGGATGTTGATTCAAGGAAGAATCTTAAATCATAAGGTAGTGAAAAGCTACCGTACCAAAAAGGTAAAAGTACTTCGGGCACAAAACGCATCCGTAGATTTAGATGGCCGTCTGCTTCCCAAGCACTTTCCTTTAGAAGTGGGAGTACTTCCGGAAAGAACAACGCTTATTATTCCGAACTAATATTGATTGACAACCTGTAATTCATTAAATAACAAAATGATAGAACTTAAGAACAATCCTGCCGGTAACTTTTTCCTATTGGCCGGTCCGTGTGTGATAGAAGGAGAAGAGATGGCAATGCGCATTGCCGAACGAGTAGTAAAAATCACCGAAACATTGCAAATTCCATACGTATTCAAAGGCTCTTACCGCAAAGCCAACCGTTCGCGGCTTGACTCATTCATGGGTATCGGTGACGAGAAGGCACTAAAAATACTACAAAAGGTACGCGACACGTTCGGGGTTCCTACCGTAACGGATATCCATAGTGCAGATGAGGCCGAAATGGCAGCCGAATATGTGGATATTCTCCAAATACCGGCTTTTCTCTGCCGTCAGACAGACTTATTGGTCGCAGCAGCTAAAACAGGAAAGACAATTAACATCAAAAAAGGGCAGTTCCTTTCTCCTTTGGCTATGCAGTTTGCCGCCGACAAAGTGGTGGAAGCTGGCAACAAAAACGTGATGTTGACCGAGCGCGGTACGACTTTCGGTTACCAGGATTTAGTAGTAGACTATCGTGGTATCCCTGAAATGCAGTCATTCGGATATCCTGTCATTCTGGATGTCACCCACTCTTTACAACAACCCAACCAGACCAGTGGCGTTACCGGTGGTATGCCGCAACTGATAGAAACCGTTGCCAAAGCAGGTATAGCCGTAGGAGCGGACGGACTATTTATCGAGACACACGAGAATCCTGCCGTAGCCAAGAGTGATGGTGCCAATATGCTCAGACTAGACCTTTTGGAAGGTCTGTTGACCAAGCTGGTCCGCATAAGAGAAGCTACAAAATAACTATTTTGCTGTCAATTTGTGATTTAACGTCAAACACTACGACAAATTACTCAGAAACATTTATTTAAATTAAATAGAACATGAAACATTTATTACGTGGATTATTTATTGCAGTTCTTCTGATATGCTGCAATTTCCAGTCCGTACTTGCACAACCGATGCAACAACTGCCTGTGGACAAAAATGTCCGTATTGGCAAGTTAGACAACGGACTGACTTATTACATTCGCCATAACGCACTTCCGGAAAAGCGTGTAGAGTTTTACATCGCACAGAAAGTGGGTTCAATACTTGAAGAGCCGCAACAACGTGGTTTAGCCCATTTCCTGGAACACATGGCATTCAACGGAACAAAGAATTTTCCCGGCGATGAAACCGGATTGGGCATTGTGCCTTGGTGTGAAACAAAAGGTATCAAATTCGGAACAAACCTGAACGCATATACCAGTGTGGACCAGACAGTATACAATATCAGTAACGTTCCTACAGAAAACCCCAATGTAGTAGACTCTTGTCTGCTGATCCTGCACGACTGGTCAAGCGCCATCAACCTTGCCGACAAGGAAATCGACAAAGAGCGTGGTGTGATCCGTGAAGAATGGAGAAGCCGCAACAGTGGTATGCTCCGCATCATGACAGATGCACAGCCCACGCTATATCCGGATTCCAAATATGCTGACTGTATGCCCATCGGAAGCATTGACGTAATCAATAACTTCCCTTATCAGGCCATCCGCGATTATTATGCCAAATGGTATCGTCCGGACCTACAGGGAATCGTCATTGTCGGCGATATCAACGCGGAAGAGATGGAAGCCAAATTGAAAAAAGTATTCGAAGATGTGAAGGCTCCTGTAAATCCTGCCGAACGTATCTACTATCCGGTAGCAGACAACCAGGAACCGCTTATTTATATCGGAACTGATAAAGAGGTGAAGAATCCTTCTGTAAACATCTTCTTCAAACATGAAGCTACCCCGGATTCTTTAAAAAATACAATTAACTATTACGCCAGCCAATACATGCTCAGCATGGCTATGACTATGTTGAACAACCGTTTGAATGAACTTCGCCAGACCGCCAACCCTCCTTTCACCAACGCAAGTGCAGGATATGGAGAATTTTTCCTTGCCAAAACAAAAGAAGCATTCAGTCTGGATGCGAGAAGCAAGGTAGACGGTATCGACCTGGCAATGAAAACCGTATTGGAAGAAGCTGAACGCGCACGCCGTTTCGGATTCACCGCTACTGAATACGAACGCGCACGTGCCAATTATATGCAAGGCGTAGAATCTGCTTACAATGAACGTGAAAAGACAAAAAGCGGTTCATACGTTAACGAATATGTAAACAACTTCCTTGATAAGGAACCGATTCCGGGAATTGAATTCGAGTATATGCTCACCAAGCAAATGGCTCCGAATATTCCGGTAGAAGCCATCAATAAGATGATGCAACAACTTATCACAGACAACAATCAAGTGGTTCTGTTGGCCGGTCCGGAAAAAGAAGGAGTAAAATATCCTACTAAAGACGAAATCGCCGCTTTATTGAAACAAATGAAGTCATTCGACTTGAAGCCGTATGAAGACAAAGTTTCTAATGAACCGTTAATCTCCGAAGATCTTAAAGGTGGAAAAATCGTATCCGAAAAAGCCGGAGAGATTTATGGGTCTACCAAGTTAGTACTTTCCAACGGTGTGACCGTATATGTGAAACCGACTGACTTCAAAGCTGATCAGATTGTAATGAAAGGTGTAAGCCTCGGTGGAACCAGTGTATTCCCGAACGATGAAATCATCGATATTGCCCAATTGAACGGAGTAGCTTTAGTAGGTGGTATCGGAAACTTCAGCAAAGTAGATTTGGGCAAGGCTCTTGCCGGTAAACGCGCATCCGTAGGAGCCGGTATCGGTAATACGACAGAAACGATTTCAGGTAGCTGTTCTCCGAAAGATTTCGAAACAATGATGCAGCTTACTTACCTGACATTCACTTCTCCACGCAAGGATAATGAAGCTTTTGAATCTTATAAGAACCGCCTGAAAGCTGAACTTCAAAATGCGGACGCCAATCCGATGAGTGCTTTCAGCGACACGATTACAAGCGCATTATACAGCAATCATCCGCGTGCTATCAAGATGAAAGAAAACATGGTAGACAAAATCAACTATGACCGCATTATTGATATGTACAAAGACCGTTACAAAGATGCCAGCGACTTTACTTTCTACCTGGTAGGAAATGTGGATTTGGAAAAAGTAAAACCAATGATTGCCAAGTATCTGGGAAGCCTGCCGGCTATCAACCGCAAAGAGACTTTCAAAGATAACAAGATGTATATCCGCAAGGGAAAATACAAGAATGAGTTTGCCAAGAAACAGGAAACTCCGATGGCTACCATCATGTTCTTCTATAGCGGCACTTGCAAATACGATCTGCGCAACAATATCCTGCTCAGCTTCCTTGACCAGGCTCTAGATATGGTTTACACAGCAGAGATCCGCGAAAAAGAGGGTGGAACTTATGGAGTAAGCTGTAACGGAAGTCTCGGAAAATATCCGAAAGAAGAACTCATTCTTCAGATTGTATTCCAAACAGACCCTGCCAAGAAAGATAAATTGTCTGCTGTTGTCGTAGAACAATTGAACAAGATGGCAAAAGAAGGTCCGTCTGCCGAACACATGCAGAAGATCAAAGAGTATATGTTGAAGAAATATAAAGATGCACAGAAAGAAAACGGCTACTGGCTTAATAATCTGGACGAATACTTCTATACAGGTATCGACAATACAAAAGATTACGAAAAGATAGTCAACAGCATTACAGCAAAAGAAGTGCAAGACTTCCTCGCTAAGCTGCTGAAACAGAACAACGAAATTCAAGTTGTAATGACTATGCCGGAAGAAGCCAAATAAAATTCTCTAGCATATCAACAGAATGATGATATTCAACGAATTACGCAAACATGGAAGGCTCGCCGCCAAACGGCATCCGATGTATGAAAAGAACAAAGTAGCTAAAATACTCGGTTATGTCATGAGCGCATTCTGGGCCGGTTACCTGATATTCTTCGGTACGACGTTCGCGTTCGGTTTTTCAGATATGGTTCCCAATCGGGAACCATATCACGTTATGAACGGCGTAGTTTTGATTTTTATCCTGGCACTCGATTTCCTGTTGCGTGTTCCGTTCCAAAAGACACCGACACAGGAGGTAAAGCCCTACCTCCTGCTGCCGGTTAAACGGAATCGCGTCATCGACTTTCTTCTTATCCGTTCCGGACTTAGTCTGTTCAACCTGTTCTGGTTATTCCTATTTGTCCCTTTTTCTTTCATCACCATTACCAAATTCTTTGGTACCATTGGAGTCATTACCTATCTCATAGGCATTTTACTTCTGATTATCGCTAACAATTACTGGTATTTGCTTTGCCGGACACTTATCAATGAACGTATTTGGTGGATTCTGTTACCCATCGTTTTTTACGGTGGAACAGGTTGCCTTCTTTTAATTCCCCAAGACAGTCCGCTCTTCTATTTTTTCATGGATCTGGGAGACGGGTATATTCAAGGGGACATCCTCTATTTTCTCGGCACGATACTGGTCATCATCCTTCTATGGCTGATCAACCGCAAGATTATGTCCGGACTTATCTATGCCGAATTATCTAAAGTAGATGATACCCGGATCAAGCATGTTTCCGAATACAAATTCTTCGAACGTTACGGAGAAGTTGGCGAGTACATGAGACTGGAACTGAAAATGCTCCTACGCAACCGCCGTTGTAAGGGCTCACTGCGCAGTATCACCATCGTAGTTATAGCCTTCTCCACCCTGCTCAGTTTTTCGAGTGTCTATGACGGTAACGTCATGACCTCCTTTATCTGCGTTTACAATTTTGCCGCTTTCGGAATGATCATCTTATCACAAATAATGTCATTCGAGGGTAATTACATCGACGGATTGATGTCTCGCAAAGAATCAATCAGAAGTTTGCTTAAAGCTAAATACTACATTTATAGTATAGGTGAAATCATTCCTTTCCTATTGATGATTCCCGCCATCATCATGCACAAACTGACTCTGTTAGGTGCTTTCGCCTGGTTTTTCTATACCATCGGCTTTATTTATTTCTGTTTTTTCCAACTGGCTGTTTACAATAAGCAGACAGTCCCCCTCAACGAAAAAGTAACAAGCCGCCAAACCAACAGTGCGATACAGATGTTAGTCAACTTTGGGGCATTCGGTGTCCCTCTTATTTTATACAGCCTATTAAATACATTTTTAGGTGAAACGATTACTTACACCATCCTGTTGGTAATCGGGCTTGGTTTTGTCCTGACTTCTCCGTTATGGATCAAGAATGTATATCATCGCTTCATGGAGCGAAGATACGAAAATATGGAAGGTTTCAGAGACAGCCGCCAATAAAAAGTTCATGAATCATTAACCCATATAAACATAGAAAGTCATGATTGCCATTGACAGACTTAGAAAGAATTTCGGTGAAAAGGTTGCGGTAGATATAGAACACTATGAAATCAATCAAGGTGATATGCTCGGCTTGGTAGGAAACAACGGTGCCGGAAAGACAACGCTTTTCCGATTAATGCTCGACCTATTAAAAGCGGACAACGGGAAAGTAGTGATCAATGACATTGACGTAAGCCAAAGCGAAGACTGGAAAAGCTTTACAGGCGCATTTATAGATGACGGATTTTTGATTGACTATCTTACTCCTGAAGAATATTTCTACTTCATCGGAAAGATGTACGGATTAAAAAAGGAGGAGGTGGACGAACGCCTGGTTACTTTTGAACGCTTCATGAACGGAGAAGTGATCGGACACAAGAAACTGATCCGTAATTACTCCGCCGGCAACAAACAGAAAATCGGTATCATCTCCGCCATGCTTCATCATCCGCAATTATTGATATTGGATGAACCGTTCAATTTCCTCGATCCCAGTTCCCAGTCTGTCATCAGACATCTGCTGAAAAAATATAACGAAGAATACCGGGCAACAGTCATAATCTCCAGTCATAACTTGAATCATACGGTAGATGTATGTCCTCGAATTGCTTTGCTGGAATATGGGGTAATCATCCGCGATATAACCAACAAGGACAATTCAGCCGAAAAAGAGCTGGAAGATTATTTTAATGTGAAAGAATGAGGGTATTTACTATTTAAGAATAAACGATGAAAGCAAAATTCAAACTGATACTTATTCTAGTAGGGCTGACCGCCATGCTCAGTTCCTGCCGCACCTCCGCTCCGCGTCTGGATTATCAGGCATTGGCACGGGCTTCTATCCTATTAGGGGTGGACATCAATATGGAAGATAACCACAAGCTCTATCTGGAAGCGGCCAATTGGATAGGAACTCCCTATCGTGGAGGTGGAGACTCAAAGAGAGGTACTGACTGTTCCGGCATGGTTTATCAGATATATCGTAAAGTATACCGCATTCAAGTGCCACGCAACACGGAGGCCCTGAAAAGCAGGAGCAACAAGATAGCCAAACGAAACCTGAAAGAAGGAGACTTGCTCTTTTTTACCAGCAATCGCTCTAAAAGAAAAGTAGCCCATGTCGGCATCTACCTGAAGAATGGAAAGTTCATTCATGCCAGCACAAGTAAAGGAGTAATAGTCAGCAGGCTAAGTGAAGATTACTATAACAGACATTGGATTAGCGGAGGCAGAATCCGTTAACAATCAAACCCCAAAGTTCCCTATGAATTATAAAACCTATTTATTTGATTTCGACTATACCCTGGCCGATTCGTCACGCGGCATCGTTAAATGCTTCAGAATCGTACTTACCCGTCACCAATATTTGACAGTCACTGATGAAGCTATCAAACGTACTATCGGTAAAACACTCGAAGAATCTTTCAGCATTCTGACCGGAGTGACCGACCCGGCACAACTTGCAGCCTTCCGACAGGAATACAGGCAGGAAGCAGATATACACATGAACGTGAATACCTGTCTTTTTCCCGACACATTATCAACATTGACAGCGCTGAAAAAACAAGGTGCCCGTATCGGCATTATCTCTACTAAATATCGTTTTAGAATAGTAAGCTTTTTGGAAAAGTATATGCCCGAAGATTTTCTGGATATTGTGGTGGGCGGAGAAGATGTGAAAGCCGCCAAACCTTCACCGGAAGGAGTACGATTTGCTTTGGAACATTTGGGTAGTGCACCTCAAGAGACCTTGTACATCGGAGACAGCACCGTTGATGCGGAGACTGCCTGCAACGCCGGAGTGGACTTTGCCGGAGTACTCAACGGAATGACTACCGCAGAAGAACTGCAAGCTTATCCACACAAAATCATCATGAGAAATCTTGAAGAGTTAGTCCGATAGCAAAAAAATAAAAGAAATATTTGTCGGGAACGAATAAAAATAGTACTTTTGTGCCCGATTATTCCGCAACGGGTTCGATAAAGAGTTCTTTAAGTGATTAAAGACCACCCGCCGGAGCTAACTTATACATTATATATAAGATGTACGCAATTGTAGAAATTAACGGTCAGCAGTTTAAAGCAGAAGCTGGTCAGAAGTTGTTCGTTCACCACAT
>OGHY01001357.1_pt1 | contig 11365 bp, 4 predicted proteins | sample 1571541 | NCBI WGS metagenome assembly OGHY01 (sample SAMEA2581943, study PRJEB24529) | metagenome | biome: Human gut stool | place: China | collected 2011
GAGGGCAGCACTGCGCTGACTATAAAATCGGCGAAATTCTCAACCGAGAACTTCACAACCGACCTCGCTGCCGGCACAACTATTGAACCGAAGAAGGGCGCCGCTTTCTCTATCACGTTCAGCGCGCTCAACGCCGAGGCTCAGGTCAACGACAACCTCGTTGTGGAATTCGATGGCGGATACTCAATCTCTATGCCGGTGACCGGCTTGGCTATGGCCGCCGACTCCCACTACTACGACTTTGAGAACGACACTCCGGGCGCTCTCGCTCCTGAGGGATTCACCACAATCGACGTTGACCGCCTGCTCACAAAGCCGATGACGGGTATGAACTATCCGCATCGCGGAGCGGCTACGGCATTCACCGTGCAGCAGAACTCTGACTGGAACGGCGTGCTCGACCCGGTAAGCGGAAACCAGACACTCGTGGCTATCGCCTCACAGGACGAAAGCTCAACTGTCGACGACTGGTTGATCAGCCAGCAGCTCACCGCCACCGACAAGTCGAAATTCCACTTCTACGCCCGCAACTGGGAATCGACTCTCGCAATCAACCCTTGCGCGCAAAGCTGCGTGGAGGTGCTCGTATCAACTACCGACAACACCAACACAGTAAGCTTCACATCTGTAATGCCTACAACCACAATGCCTTACTACAACAAGGAAACGTGGGAGCACTACTCCGTTGACCTCAGCAAATATGCCGGACAGAAGATATATGTAGCCGTGCGCCACACCGTGAAAGCCGGACTGGCGGCTTTCTTCGACGACTTCTACTTTGAGCACTTCACAAACTTCGGCGGCGTCGACAACGTGAATGCAGACAACAAAGTGACTGTCTACCCTAACCCGGTAGCCTCGACACTCTTTGTCAACGGCGCTGACGCCGACACGCAAATCAGCATCTACAACGCTGCCGGAAGCCTCGTGGCAAACGTCGTAGGCTCTCAAGCAAACGTCGACAGCCTCGCCCCTGGCGTATACGTAGTGCGCGTGGCAACAGCCAACGGCATCGCCACAACACGCATCATAAAGAAATAACACCTTTCTTTATCCACAACCAAAAAGCCTCCTTTACGGGAGGGCACTGAAAAAGTAGGCACTTTTCAGCATTTCCTTAGCCGGGGCAAAAATCAAGAACTCGCCAAGTCCAAGACCGTGGATTTGGCGAGTTTTCATTTTGTTCAGTCAATCTCCTCCAGATATCGTAATTTAGGCCGTATAAGAGCCCAATGGCAATATTCAAGGTACAACAAAGAGTCCCCTTTCAGCTCAAACGCAGTATCCGCTTGATATTTGCGGCAAAAATCGCCATAGCGCCTTGCATACGCATACAGTTTATGCCGTATGAGTCTGCGCGGTCATACCCAAATACATTTTTTAGTTCTGAGTTTTTAGCCTCGATTTTGTATCTGACCCTAGCTTTGGTCTTGAACCTTTCTGTTTTCTCAAAATCTGCCTGCTTCTGATGTTCCTCCGACTTGATCTGAACAGCGTAGGTTTTACTCTTGGCGCCTTCCTTATAGCACCCGTGCCGTTTGGAGCATACCCGGCATTTGTCAACGTCAAAATAAAACACGAGCGTTTGGTTTTTACCCTGGCCTTTCTTGCCTTGTCTTGCCTTTCTTATCGCCATATGCCCGGCAGGACATACGAACATTCCGGCATCTTTGTTGTAATCAAACCGATTTTCTTCTTTTCGTGTTCCATTGCTGATTGTAGGGTTGAGTCTGGCAACTAGCTCGAAGCCATTCTCTTCGTCACTTGAAAGAATGATATTGTCTTTGCCGGAGTATGCGGTATCGCCGACAACCGTTTCCACAACCATGCCGTTGGACCGGCTCTGTTCTACCAGTTCCTCAAGTTGCGGTCCGTCACCTTTCTCTCCGGATGTCACCGTGGCTGCGGTTATGATTCGTTCGTCGCTCATGGCGATATGCGTCTTATAACCGAAGAAAACATCCTCTTCGCTCTTGTGCCCGACTCTTGCATCCTCATCTTTTGATGTCACATAATGGTCCTCTATGTCGGCAAGCACTTCCTTGAGCATATTGAGGCGTTCTCTGATTTTGGGGACTTCGGAAAATGTCGGATTGGAGCCCACGACATCAAGCAGCGTTTTGGTGTAGTCAAGCTCATGCTCCAACTCATCATCGGTATTCTTTGAGGGGAGAATGTCCTTGACGGTATCATCCGCCTCATACATACTCTTGCGCAGTTGCTTTGACCGGAGTCGCAATATTTCAATCGGAGAATAGGGGTTGCTCCTTGAACCGGTATGCGTGGCGTCGACTATTATAGTGCGGGATTTGATTATGCCTTTTTCTATAGCTATCTCAACGGTCTTGCCTATCAATAAATTCAGCAGGTCCTTGTCCTTGAGGCGCAGCTTGCGGAACTTGCACAGAGAACTGGGATTTATCAAATCTGTATTCTCGGGAGTCATGCCGAGAAAATACTTGAACGACATATCGTAACGGGTTCTTTCCACAACATCCACATCAGATATGTCATAAATGGTTTTCAGCAGAAGATACTTGAACATCTTCACGGGACTCTCAGCCATACGGCCGTTATCATGACAGTATTTGTCCATGAGTTCCTTTTGAATAAATGAAAAGTCCACAAGGTCTTTGATCCTGCGCAGAAGATTGTCCTGTGGAATGATCAAATCGTACAGCTCACTGTAATCGCTGAAATGGATAGTATGTTGAAGCGGTAACATATCGGTCTGTCTTATACCCATAAAGGTACAAAAAAATCGGCACATATCCAAGTCTTTTACTTGGTCTGTGCCGATTAAATCGGACCGGTGTCCTACAAAGGGACTTTTTCAGTGCCCCCCAAAAGTGGGAGGATTTTTTAACTTTTTACCATAGACATTTTATTAGGGAAGCGTAGGTTCAACTGGCAAGTACAAATAAGTAGAAATGTTTGAACAACACCGTTTTAGGAAGTTGAAAAATCAAGTTTCTCTCTCGGTATAGCGTTTATTTTGGCCAATATCTTCTTTAGTTTAGCATTTGTGTATTTCCCATTCGTGTTCTATTTAGCTCCTTATTATGAGTATGTAGCAAGTTACTTATCAAATTCAGCCTCTTTGAGGGTCAAATATGGTTTTGCAAATGGTGACTGACAAGACATAAACAAGGTCAGCAGGAATTTTTTACATAAATGGACATGAATGTATATAACCTAAAATAAGAATAAATTTTAATAAGGGCTGCCCAAAAAGAAAAAAATGCAGTTGCCATCCTATAGATACTTGCAGAAAGGATAAAATTTACTTTTAGACCTTTTGGGATAGCCCTTATTAATACTTCAGATAAAATTCCTTAGGTTATATTTTCAATCCTTTGGACCGGGTTTCCTCCTTGGCATACAGTCCCGGACGCCCGATTATGACATGGTTGGCAACGATACTATCCGCCGGACTGCGTATCTGCGGCGGTGCATTTTCGGGATATTGCGCCTGCCTGTTCCTCACATCTTCCGCTTCCGGCTTGAGCTGTTGCCCTTCATTCTCCTTTTCTGCGACTTCGGGCGTGGGTGGCGCAAGCTCCAGCTGAATTTTTCGGTCAAGGGCGGCAAGTTCGGACTTCAACTGCTTCAGCTCGTCCTCCTTCTTCCACACCTTACCCGCTATCTCCTGTAACTGCGGTATCTCCATCTCCAGCACCTCGTTCTTCGCCTTGTACTGGTCGATGATGGAGGGTATCCTCTCCATCGCGTTGAGGAAGTTGCGGGCGGCGGCCAACGGGTCAGCCATCGCCAGATGCCCGTTGTTGTAGGTGTACTTGTAGTTCCCCTCGACCACGAAGCGGTTGTCGGTGAACTCCAATCCCTCTTTGAGTATCCTTTCGCTCACCACCTTTATCGGAAAACCGTAAAGTTCACCGACCTGCGTGTACAACCCTCCGGTCGTGGCATTCTTGGCTATCTCCTGCAAACGCTTTCCGATGACCTTCTCATCGGCGGAATCCACTCCGTCCACCTTTATTATATTAAGGCGGTTGCCCTCCTTGTCGGTCTGCACCACCGACAGGAAGCGGTTCCAGTCCTCCGTCATGGCATCTATGAAAGCCGTGTTGTTGCGCAACTCGCCGGTCTTTGACTCCAGCTTGAACTCCGAATCACGCTTGCCCTTGTTGAACGACTTGCGTTCCCCTTCGAGCGATGCGATCCGCTTTTCCAGTTTCGCCTTGTCCAACAGGTCGGTATTGCCGGAGAGCAACGCCATGTATTCCGAGAAATTCATGCCCGATTTTTCGTCCATTGCCCCCTCGTCGATGGTACGCGCACCCATCGCACCGCTTTTGAGCTGGCTTATGAAAGTCTGCTTGCAGTGCAGGAGGTTGAACTTGTAGCTGTCCAGTGACTTCTCCACCGCGTAGATGATTACATCCACGTTGTTCCCGGCGAAATGTTTGGCAATCTCATTACCTGCCCTAACTCCGCGTCCGTCACGCTGTTGCAAGTCGGACGGTCGCCACGGCGTATCGAGATGATGGATAGCCACACACCGTTTCTGGGCGTTCACACCCGTTCCGAGCATAGAGGTAGAGCCGAACAGCACACGCACCGTCCCGGCGTTCATGGCGTCTATCACCGCCTTCCGCGCCTTGTCGGTCTTGCACTCCTGAATGAAGCGCACCTCGCTTGGCGGTATACCGTAGTCCTCCGTCAGTTTGCGCTTGATTTCCGAATAGACGTTCCACCCGTCGCCCGGCTGGTATGTCCCCAAATCAGAGAAAACGAACTGCGTGCCTTTCTGGGCGTCGTATTTTTGATAATACTCCGCGATCATCTTGGCACAGTGACTCGCTTTGTTGTCGGGATGATCTTCGTAATTCGGGTCTATCATGCGCATGTCGAGTGCCATTTTCCGGGCATAGTCCGTGGCGATGAGCATCTTCGCCTTTTCTTCCGTTTCCGAAAGCGGCAGCCTGCCCAACAAGGTGGCATCGCCCGTCTTGGCGAACTGCATCAGTTTCTGTATGAAGTCCTCCTGTTCCGGCGTGGGCGGTATATGGTGCAGTATCTCGTTCTTGGCAGGACGGTCAACGCCCACATCCTCCGCCGTGCGGTAGTCCGTGATTTCATTATAGAAGGCGGCAAGCTCCGGCACTTTGATGAAGTAGCGGAAACGCTCCTTCTGGACCACATTGTTCGTCACGTTAAATTCAAAATCCGTCGTCTTCTTGGCAAATATCGCCGCCCAAGCGTCGAAACACCTTATGTCCTGCCGTTCCAGCTCCTTCGGGCGCAGGTACTTGAACAGCAGGTACAATTCAGTCAGTGAGTTGCTGATAGTCGTGCCGGAGAGGAAGGTCGCACCCAAGTCTTTTCCTGTGCGCTCCTGTATGGTGCGTATGGCAAAGAGCATGTTAAGTGCCTTCTGGCTTCCCTCGCTGTTTCCCAATCCCGCCACACGGTCGTGGCGCGTGTTGAAAGTCAGATTCTTGAACTGGTGGCTCTCATCTATGAAGATGTGGTCGATGCCCATCTGCTTGAAATCCACCACGTCGTCCGTGCGTGACTTTATGGCGTGTTCCACCTTCTCCAGCTTCGCTTCAAGGTTGTGCTTGCGCTTCTCCAATCCTTTCAGCATCGCCCGCGACACGTTCTTTCCCTGCTGCCGTAGCACTTCGAGGTTTTCCTCCACCGTGTCAAGCTCTGCTTGCAGGATGCGCTGCTGCAATTCCGGCGACTGCGGTATCTTGCCGAACTGGTCGTGCGACATGATGACGCAATCGTAGTCGTTGTTCTTTATATTATTGAAGAAGCGCACACGGTTGGCGGTCGAAAAGTCCTTCTCCGAAGCGTACAGAATACGTGCGTTGGGATATGCCGCCTGATAGGTGGCTGCAATCTCCGCAACGTTGGCTTTCAGCCCGATAATCATCGGCTTGTGTGCCAAATTCAGACGCTTCATCTCATGCGCGGCGATGCACATTATCAGCGTCTTACCGGTTCCCACCTCGTGGTCGCAAATTCCGCCGCCGTTCTGTTTCAACATCCAGACGCAATCCATCTGTGAGGGATAGACGCTCTTGATACCCCGGCTTGCCAGCCCTTTCAGGTTGAGGTCGGGAAAGGTCTGATGGGAGCCGTCGTAGCGCGGGCGCACGAAACAGTTGAACTTGCGGTTATACATCGTCACAAGCCGCTCCTTGAACTGCGGCGACTGCTCTTCGAGCCATTCGGAGAAGCCGTTTCGTATCTCGTCAATCTTGGCGTTGGCGAGTTGTATTCCCTCGCTGTCGCGCATCTTGATGTCGTTGCCATGCTCGTCCTTGCCGATGGACTTCATCATGTCAGGGCAGGTGTTGTGCAGGGCGTGTTTTAGGAGGTGCATACCGTCATAGTTCCGGTAATACCCCTTCACCAGAAACTCGTCCGTGATTTTCATGGTGCGGTAGCCGCACACCACCGAAAACTCGTCCATGCTTGCGGAATAGGCGATTTTCACCTCCGTGTCGAACAGCCGGCTCATGTAGGCGGCATAGACACCCGTCGGAATCCAGCGTTCCCCGAAATTGAAGTCCAGATCCTCGAAGGCGATGCGCTGCGGCTCGGCATCTTTCAGAGCCTCCAACGCCTGCTTCACCTCCGGCATACGCTCATTTTCGGGATTGTCACCCATCCATGCCTCTATGCGTTCCGCTTTCTCTATGACATTTCCGGCGATGAAACGGTCTTTGATTTCGTAACCGGTCACGAGCGGATTGTAGTAGATGCGCCCTTGCAGGGCAGTGAGCAAATCCTCCGCCGTGCTGTCGGTTATCTCCCGCATATAGTCGAGATTGACCGTACCATATTTGTTGAGCGACGCAGACAGGGCTTCTTCGGGAGAGCCTACGTTGGCATGGCTCTCCACCGCGAAGGAAACAGGATGCTCGAAGATGTCCGCCTTGACGAACTTTCCGTTTTCCATCCGTTCCAGCGAAAGGATGTCGCGCCCGCCCGCATCCATCATCACTAACTTCACGTTCTGCTTGGCGTTGAGGTTGCCGTAGCGCATGACAAACTCATCGTAACAGGTATTCAGATGCTCTCGCCACGGAACATTTGCCTCGCGCCGGAGCGATTCATAACGGTACAGACGCTCGTAGGCGTCACGCAGCGACACATACAACAACGCCTTTTCCTTCTGGTATCCTTTCAGGTCGAGCGGCTGGAATGTCGCCCCGTATGGCGTGATGTCTTTCAGGTAGCCGATGTTATGACGCCCCCGGTCAGCCACCAGCGACCCTTCGCGCAGGTGCATCTCCGGCGTGCGGTGGTAGGCACGCGGAGAAAGGTCCACGACTTCCTCCTTCGGCTTTTCCGCTTCGATGTCGGGGAAAAGGAAAGTCCCCACCGCTTCCGATGGGGTATCTGTAACGGCAGGTGCGGCGACTGCCTCCGGCTGTGTTTCCTCCTGTCGTGGCTGCTCACGGGAAGTTTCCGGCACGGCTTTCACTTCCGTCTTTTCCGCCACTTGTTTCTCGTTATGCTGCCTTGCCAGTTCCCGAAGTTCTTTCCTACGCTCCGGCGTCAAACCCATCATCATTTCATAGAAACCGTTGATGGGAGGATTGGTATCCCAGTCCAGTGTGGCATAGATGTCGTCCGGGTCGGCAGGCTTGGCGGTGTTCTCCGCTTTCACCTCCTTATTCTCCATTGCGGGTTTTGCAGTTGGAGCTGTCGGTGTAACCGTGACTTTCGGTTTGGGCGGAGTGGACTTTGCCGTAACTGCCTTTTTCACCGTCTTTTTCTTTTTGGAGGTTTTCGGTTGGCTGACCTCTTCCGTCATCCCCCAGAGGTCAAGCAGGGTGAGCTGCACGCCTGCGGAATATTGCGGGCGCGGTTCTATCTCCGGCTTTTCATCTGCGGGTTGCGGCTTTTCTGTCGGAGTTTCCACCGTCTGCGCCGAGGATACTGTTTCCAATTTTATGGCAGGACGCTCTACTTTATTTTGAACGGCAACTTTTTCTTCCGTTCCTGCCTGCCGGATTGAACCCGAATACAAGCGCATGGCAAGCCTGTAATGGAAATCCTCGTCGAGCATACGGCGCAAATCCCCGGCGATGCCTGCTGCCTTGCCCTCGTGCAGATAAACCATAGCGGGCTTCCCGTAGGGGTCTGTGTCAAGTTTCGCCATCGTATGCACGATGCGTTCCGGGTGGTGGATGAAATAGGCGTTGTCGGTCAGGGCGGTTTTCGTGTCCGTCTGTATCACGGTCATCAGCCGCTCGTCCTGCGACATTTCCTTCTTGCTGAGGTTCTTTTGCAGGACAATCAGGTCACTGCCCACCTCCGTGCCCGCGTTGTCCGTGAACAGGTTGTTGGGCAGGCGTATCGCGGATACCAGATTGGCCTGACTGAACAGCTCGTTACGCACGGAGGTCTTGGTGCTATTCAATACCCCTTGCGAGGTGATGAACGCCACGATACCGCCGTCACGCACGGCATCCAGTCCTTTGAGAAAGAAATAGTTGTGGATGGTTTTCTGGGCGGAGCGTCTGCCGAAAGAGTCGCTCCGCTGAAACTCCGCGTCGAACACGGCAATGTCACCGAACGGAATGTTGGACACCGCCAAGTCGAAATAATTGTTGAACGGTCTTTCGATTTTCTCAAAACCGCAGGTGCGCATTTTCTGGTCGGGATAGAGATGCCTCAAGATTGTACCCGTGAGCAGATCCTTCTCGAAAGCCATCACATCCGCATTGGGGCTGTGCCGCAGCATGGAATCCACGAACACGCCGACACCTGCCGACGGTTCGAGCATACGGGCGGGGCGGACGCTGTAATCTGCCAGCACGTCCGCGATGGTGTCGGTTATCTCTTTGGGGGTGTAGAAAGCGGTCAGCACGGACGCTTTCAGCGAATCCACAAACCGCTTGTACTCTGTTTCGTCCTTGCTGTTCTCACGGATAAGCCTGTGCAGCTCCACCGTCGGGGCGAACAGTTCGAGGTCGGATTTCGCCCACCGGACGGCATCCGTCAGTTCCTTTGCAGGGTTGAGGATACATTTCAGACCGCCGAAACCGCAGTACCTTTGAAGTATGGCACGCTCTTCGGTTGTCGCTGTCCTATTTTCCCTGTCAAGGATGAATGCCGTCCGTATCGCCTCGATGTTGTCCCGCAGTTTCTGTTTGCGGTTAAACGCCATATTCGTCTAAGTAAAGGACGGTTGCTCCCGTCAGCTCCGTGTAGAGCAGGTCGTAATCGGAAGACAGGGCGAAATTGTCATCCGAGAGGTCATAGACGGAGAACACGTTGCCGACAAGCGGCAGCAGTTTCAGGACAAAGGCTTCACGCTTCTCTTCCGGCACTTCATCGGCAAACTCGTTTTCCACGACTTCGCGGAGGATGGCGTAACGGGAATAATGCAGCCCGCGCAGCAGCGTGTCCATCGCCAGTTCCTGCGCACCATCGGCGGGATAGCCTTCAAGCCGTGCCCTCTCATACGTTTCGGCGGCACGGTCGGCCCGTTCCCGTATGAAAGCGGTGTCGTCAGCCTGTTCAAACTTGTTCGTGCGGAGATAGTCCAGCAGGTACAGACCGTAATAGGAAAAGTCGGTCTGACCCTCGTTTTTCTTCTTGTTGTTCATTACTTTGGATTTAGCGGATTGATAATTAACGGGATAATCGGTTGGAAAAAGGAAGAAAAAGGCACTCGGTATCCCTCCGAGTGCCACCACTAAATCCAAAGTATGAGTGTAATCCGGTATCGAAGAACAATTCATTACTCTGAACAAGTGGCAAAGTTAATACTATTTCTTCCGTCCTGAAAATTTCTTGTCCTTTTTAGCCTCCGGGAACACAAAAGTCGTGTTATATTCCCCGTCAAAGGCGACAACAGCATCGAAACTCTTGCCCTGTTTGCTCTTGAACCCTTTGAGCAGCTTGGTATGCCCTTCGGTGAGCAGGTCTTTGATTTCATCGTCGGACAGGGTGCGTCCCGCTTTCAGCCGGAACACGGGCAGTCCGCACTCCGTGTTGTCGCAGCGTACCACCTTGCCGTAGAACCGCATCCTGCCCGTGCCACACTTGGGACACGCGCAGCCGGAGTCACGGCTGCCGAAGAGCTTGTCGCACGAGATCAGTTCGGAGGTTATCTCACGTGTGTACGCCTCTATCTCCTTGCGGAAGGTGTCGTCGGACAGTTCCCCGCGCTCGATACGCGCCAGCTCCTTTTCCCATTCGCCCGTCATGGCAACATCGGCGATGCGCATCGTCTTGACGACGGAATTGAGGGCAAGTCCTTTTTCGGTGGGAACAAGCGACTTCTTGCAGCGTTCCATGTAACCGCGCTTGAAAAGCGTTTCGATGATGGAGGCGCGTGTGGCGGGAGTACCGATGCCACAGTCCTTCATCGCCTGCCGCAGTGCGTCGTCCTCAATTTCCTTGCCCGCCGTTTCCATTGCCGAGAGCAGGGTGGCTTCGGTATGCAGCGGCTTGGGTTTGGTCTTTCCTTCGGTAATGGACGAGCCTTTCGGTGTCAGCGTGTCGCCTTCCTGCCAGCCGGGGATGGTAATTTCCTCTTTTTCCTCGCCATAGACGGCACGCCATCCGGTTTGCTTCACGACGCTGCCTTTTACGGTAAACTCCACTCCGGCACATTCCGCCGTGACAGTGGTCACATCCTTGACGCATTTCTCAGAGAATGCCTCGACCATGCGCCCGGCAATCATCTGATAGATGGTATTGTCCTCTTTGGAGAGGAAGAGCGGTTTCTCACCCGTGACGAGCAGGGCATGGTGGTCTGTCACCTTGCCGTCGTCCACGCTGCGGCGTGTCGGGGCGGCTTTTGCCCGCACCTTGTCTTTCCATTCGGGCTGTGTGCCGATGAAAGCGAGCAGTTTGGGAATTTCGGCAAACACGTCTTCGGGGATGTAGCGGCTTCCCGTTCTCGGATAGGTTATCAACTTCTTTTCGTAGAGTTTCTGCGCGATTTCAAGCGTCTGTTCCGCCGTGAAGCCGTGCTTGGCGTTGGCTTCTTTCTGGAGCGTGGTCAGGTCGTAGAGCAAGGGAGTTTCCTCCGTCTTCTCCTTGCGCTCGGCTTTCGTGACAGTGGCGCAACCTGCCGCCTTTACCTTATTATATAGTTCCATCGCCGGTTCTTTCTCTTTCCATTTCTCGGAGGATGAGAATTTCACGACTTCGCCGTCGCAACCGTCCGTTGCGATATGGAGCTGCCAGAATGCTTCGGACGTAAAGCGGCGGTTCTCCCAGTAGCGTTCACATACCATAGCCAACGTTGGTGTCTGCACCCGCCCCACGGAATACGTGCCGTGTCCGGCGGCGATGGATAACGCCTGTGTGCCGTTGATGCCCACGAGCCAGTCGGATTCGCTCCGCGCTTTGGCGGCGAGGT
>OGHY01001382.1_pt1 | contig 11214 bp, 9 predicted proteins | sample 1571541 | NCBI WGS metagenome assembly OGHY01 (sample SAMEA2581943, study PRJEB24529) | metagenome | biome: Human gut stool | place: China | collected 2011
AGTCACGAATTTAGGGAATACATCACGAAGCTCTGTCGCCTTACAGCCAAGTGCGTAGGTGGGTGAAACTGTGCCTGCTATTTCAGGCTTGCCATCAAGAAATCCGCCAACTGTTGTGCCTGCGCCTTTATATGAGCCTGTGAGAGTATAAGCTTTTTGCTCTATAGACCGTGCGAAAGCCACTCCGTCAAGCGGGCAGTGACCAAAGTCGTCAGGGGTAACAGCCACGACAACTGCAGCGTTTGCGTTCTCACCGTCACGGGCAAACTCGCTCATGCCATTTGTGACAGTGCCTCCGCTTTCGGAAGCTGACGGCACAACTGTACCGCCTGGACACATACAAAAAGTGTAAACACCTCTGCCGTTTTTATCACGCCATGAAAGCTGATATTCACCCTTTGGAAGCAGTGGATTGCCTGCATGGTCACCATATAAGCTTTCGTCAACAGCCGCCTGCTTATGTTCTATTCTTGCGCCAACAGAGAACGGCTTAGGCTCCAGAAAGATGTTTTTGCACTGCAAAAGCTCAAAAGTATCCCTTGCGGAATGACCAATAGCAAGTATAACGGCAGACACTTTTTCGCTCTTGTCACCTGCTGAGATAGTCTGCACCCTGCCGTTAGCGATAGACAGATCAGTGAGGGCAGTGTCAAATCTTACCTCGCCCCCAAGCTCTATTATCCTTTTTCTGATAGCCGTGACGATATTTCGCAGATTGTCAGTGCCGATATGCGGTTTAGCTTTTGTGAGGATCTCTTTCGGCGCACCGAAATCCACGAAGCGTTCAAGAACATATCTGCAAAGAGGGTCTTTTATTCGTGTGGTGAGCTTGCCGTCAGAAAATGTGCCTGCACCACCTTCACCGAATTGCACGTTGCAATTGGTGTCAAGCTCGCCTGTGAGCCAGAATTTCTGTACCGATGCAGTACGTTTTTCCATTGAGCTGCCACGCTCTAAAATAATCGGTCTATATCCCTGCTCGGCAAGGGCAAGCCCTGCGAACATTCCTGCTGGTCCAAAACCTGCAATGACAACTTTGCCCTCTGCTTTTTCTGTGGATATGACAGGCTTGTAAACACTGCGCTCAACATAGGTCAGGGAAGTGTTCTTCTCACAAAGCTTCTTTTCAAGGTCGGCACTATCAAGTGTCACGAAAACTGAGTGGACAAAGTGAATGTCGTTGCGCTTTCGTGCATCAAGAGAGCTTTTGTGTATCTCGCAGTCTATGGCGTGCTTTGAGGCACTGCCTAGCTTTTTCAGAGCGGTGGAGATAACTTCCTGCTCTGTTGCGTTAAGGGGGGAACTTATTTGATTTACTATTATTGGCATATATCCTCCTGCGTTTTTACCGAAAAATCGGGACGAATAGATCGTCCCGATAAAATTTTATTAGTCTGAAACAACTATCTGTATCTCGTTTTTGCCGAAACCCCAAACGTTGTTGTAGGTCGGTGAATAGATTATAGCCTCTCGAGCATAAGAACCAGAGTCAATTATGTCGCTGAGATTGACCTCAGCGTATAAGTCGCTGTCTTTGAGATTGTTTATCACATCTTCAGGACCGTAGACCTTGACGTTTGTGAGCTTTTTTGTTTCTATCTCAGTGGACTTGCCTGACGGCTTGCCCGTTGCGATGATATGGTCTGATGTTATGGTGAACTCCTTCGAGGTGTATCCCTTTGAGTCAAAGGATACACGAACGTTTTCATCGCCATTCATATTGATCTCACCTGAGTTGAGAGGGATCTTGAAGCTGAACACCTTTGCAAGGTTTATCTCTGAAAGTTTTATGGAGCCGATAGTGAGCGTTTCTGTATCTGAGTCGTCAAGATTTGGCGATACCACAGAAATCTCTTCCTCGGAAAGCTTCAGTGGCAGTGAGTTGACATCAAAATTATCCGTACAATTAGAGATATCTACCTTTAGCTTTGCTGTCTTTTTCTTGTAGATAACAAAATTCACATCGACAGACTTTGTATCCTTGACTTCTATTTTAGATGGATCAACAACGTTGTCGTCATCGTCATAGAATACGATATCCTGTGTGTTGATAGTCGTGTCCTCGGATATTTTCTTTGATTTTGAGATCTGTGCCACTGCTTTGCTTATGTTGTCAAGGTCATTTTTCGGACCTTCAACTGTTATCTCGCTTGGCGATGTGGTAGTTTCTTTAAGGATATAGCCCTCCTCAGCACTTATGAGCGGGGCTTCTGCGGTGAGTGGGATAGTCTTTGTGGTAAGTCTGTCAAACTCCACAGAAACAGTGTCAGGGTTGACAGAAACTACAGTTACCTTGTCGGTGGAATGTGATGACTTGACGTCGATGTCAAGGTCGTAGGTACCCTCTTTTGTTACGTCATCAAGATTGACAGTTGCCACAAGATCTGCGGCAGTATAGCTGCCTATCTCATAGTTCATGCCCTTTATCTCAACGTCTACGGAGATGTCCTTATAGTTGAGTGCGGAAAGTCCTTTTTCTTTTGCCTGCGTTCCGTCAAGTGAGAACACAACAGGAACGTTTGTTATAGTCTTGTTTATTGTAGGATACTGAGTGATAGAAAGGGCAAACCATATTATTACAGCAATGATTATGGAAAGTATTCTCAGACCAAAGTCTGCACCATGGCGATTTTCTTTTTTAGCCTTTTTTACTTTTTCCATTTTGAAATCACCCTTCCTGCAAAAGAATTTTCTCTAATGGAATTAGCGTCCTTTTCAGGCAAAAGACGATTGTCCAGAAGTCTTTTCAGAGAGTCCTTTGAATATCCTCTGGTAAGCTCTCCGTTTTCGGCAACTGAGATGTTGCCTGTTTCCTCAGATACCACGACGACTATTGCGTCAGAGTTTTCGCTCATTCCGATAGCTGCACGGTGTCTTGAACCGAGTTGTTTGTTTATAAGTTCGTCTTTCTGCGGTCTTGGCAAGAAACAGCCTGCCGCAAGTATTATTCCGTCTCTGATTATTACAGCACCATCATGGAGCGGTGTATTCGGGAAGAATATGTTTCCGAATATCGCTGTTGAAGGTATGCAGTTGAGTATCGTTCCTGTAGCTATCTGTTCCCCAAGCTTTGTCTTTCTCTCACAGATTATAAGCGCACCTGTTTTGGTGGAAGAAAGACTTGCGGCAGAATCACATATAGCGTCAATAGCTTTTTTCCAATGTTCGGTGTTGTCGTCAGAGTCACTTGAGCTAAAGAAATTAAAGCCGCCCAGACTTGTTCGTCCAACCTTTTCAAGAACACGTCTGAGTTCAGGCTGAAACATTATGATAAGAGCAAGGAAGCCCCACTGGAAGCAGATCTTCAGCAAAAATCTGATAGTTTGCAAATTAAAGAATACTGCAAGCAGGTAGCAACCTATAAGTATAAGGATACCTTTTGTGAGCTGCTGCGCCCTTGTTTCGCGAATAAGCTTTATGCCGTGGAATATCAGAAAGGAGAGGATAGCAATATCGACAATGTCATTAAGACCTATTGATGTAAAAACGCCCCAAATAGCGTTTATAACATAAGCGATACTGTCAAGCATAGTTCACACCCTTTCGATAATTTCTGTAAATGTAATGAAAAAAACAAAACAAATACAGATGATTTTATATATATTAATAGTATATCATATTTTTTCGCAAAGTACAAGGGTTGAACAAGATTTTTTTTAATAAAAAGCGGACCTTTTTCAGCCCGCTTTTATATCAGCTTTCTTTTGGCAGATAAAATCTTCCTGAGAGTTTTTGTGTTTTTACTTCGTTTATGAAGGCTTTCGGATCGGCTTCTTTTACAGCGTGTATGACCTTTTTGGTCTGTGCCGCTGATACTACTGAATAGACGATCTGTCTTTCGCAGTGTTCATAAGACCCTTCGCCGTCAAGTATGGTCGCGCCATGCTGGCTCACTGCATAAATAGCGTCTGCTATCTCTTTGGGCTTGTTTGTTACGATAAGCAAGGTGCTTTGCTGGAATTTTTTGTAGAGCATATGCAAAACGGTTGTTGAAGCATATTGAAAGATGATAGAATACAGTGCCTTGTCCCAGCCGAACATAAAGCCTGCAACGCACAATATGACCGCATTGAAGCCAAGTATAACATTGAAGGTGTCCATATTGCTTTTCTCTGAAAGATAAATGGATATAAAGTCCGTTCCACCTGATGTTGCACCACGATTAAGGCAGAGGCTAATGGCAACGCCGTTTATCATTCCTCCGAAGATGCTTATGAGAAGCACGTCCTGGGTGATTATGTGATTGGGGATAAGGTCGGTGAAAAAGCTGTTGAGCAGTATCATCACGCAGGAAAAAGCCGTGAACTTTTTGCCGATAAATCTGAAACCGATATACACTGGGATTATGTTCAGCGTTATGTTTATGATGCTGAACGGAAGCATTATGCCTGCAAGCTGTTTCACTGCACGCTGTATGAGTATGGACATTCCTGTCATTCCACCTGGGTAAAGACCGCCTGTGTTTACAAAGGTCTTTGTGTTTAGCGCCATCAGAAAGGCGGCGACAGTCACGGCGATAATTGTGAAAATGTCTTTTCTGATATCTTTTTTCATGGCTTTGCCACTCCTTTCATATGTCAGCAATTATTCTCCTTTAAGCTCGGCAAATTTTTTCTGCATGGTAGGGTTATTTTTGGTAAGGCTCTTGATAGTGAGAGCGTCAGCCTTTTTGTTTGCAAGGCGCAGATTGTTTTCTGATGAAATAAGATTTTCTTTTATCTTTGTGAGATGTGCTATAGACTTGTCTATTTCTGTGATAGCTTCGCCAAAACGTCTGCTTGCAAGTTCATAGTTTCGGGCAAAGCCTTCCTTGAAAGTGTTGATGTTTTGCTCAAACATTGTGATGTCGATATTCTCGTTGCGTACCTTTTCAAGCTCTTCTTTATAGGAAAGGGTATTCATGGCGGCATTTCTCAGTATGGTGATTATCGGTATAAAACACTGAGGTCTGACTACATACATTTTATCATAAGCATATGAAACATCTGTGATGCCTGCGTTATAAAGCTCGCTGTCGCTTTCCAAAAGTGAAACAAGTACAGCGTATTCGCAATTTTTCTGATGCCTGTCCTTGTCAAGCTCTTTGAAGAAATGCTCGTTCTTTTTCTTGGTGGAGGTGGTGTCCTGCTCGTTTTTCATTTCAAACATTATGGATATTATCTCCACACCGTTTTCATCACATTCACGGTAGATAAAGTCACCCTTGCTTCCTGAGCTTGCGTCGTTATCCTTGTCAAAATAAGCGTTTCTGAATGCGGTAGCTCTTATCTTGTTGAACTCGTTCATGCAGTGCTGTTCAAGGCTCTCGCCCACCATTTTTGTAGACAGACGGCTTTTTAGGTCTTTGTAGTAAGCGATAGCTTCGTCCTTACTTTTTATCTGTGCATTAAGCTCTGCAATAGTGGAATTTTTCTCACTTTCCACTTTTGAAAGTGCAGTGGTAAGCTCCAAAGCCTTTTCAGTATCCTTATTTTTGATATCTGTTTCAAGACGTGTTATCTCCGCTTTATATTCATTTTCTGACTTTTGCATTTGCAGAGTATGCTCAGAATTGAGCTGCTGTATCTGCATATCACGCTGAGATATCTCCTGCCTGAGCTTGTCCTTTTCGCTGTTGAATTGCGATCTTGCTTTCTCCACAGCCATTGATATGGCAAGTTCTTTTTCTGTGGTCATAGATTTGGTCTGAGCGGTAAGCTGTGCGATAAGCTTTTCGTTTTGACTTATCTGCTCCTTTAGCTGCTCAAGCATTTTTTCATATTCGGCTCTTGTGCTTTCCTGAGCCTTTGTGACAGCAAGTGTCTTTTCACTCTCACCGTTAGCCGCAGCCGCTTTCAGCTTTTGTATCTCCATATCATTGACAGCCTTTGTATACTTGCTGTCAAAATCAAGCTTAGCAAGCTTCAAAGCCTTGTCTTTTTCGTCAGCCACACGCTTGTCAAGCTCTTTATCAAACTCAGCCGTTTTTACCTGTGCCACGATAGCCGCATAGCCCTGTTCATCAACTTTGAATACCTCTCCGCAGTGGGGACATTTTATTTCAGACATTTTATGTACCTCCGATTTCTTATTTTTTTCTTTAATATGATTATACCATATTTTATTCTCCTATACAAGAAATGAAGAAGATTTTTTTTACGACAAAAAAGCAGGAACGTAAAAATCACGCTCCTGCCAATTTATTAAAAAAACAAAAGTTAGCGAGCGGCATAAAGGTCGCCCATACATAAAATAGTTACGTCATTTGTAGGGGACGGCGCCCCCGACGTCCCGCTTGCTCGGTTTTTCAGCACTCTCAGCAGAAAAGTAAAAAATCACGCTCCTGCGAAAATTTAGCCAAGTATTCTCTTTATATCTTCTTCAGGGGTGCTGATAGGAGTAAGCTGGAACTTATCAACCAAAACGTCAAGCACGCCCTTTGAAACGAATGCAGGGAGGGTCGGTCCTAGGTAGATGTTCTTTATGCCCAATGAAAGCAGGGTGAGAAGTATGCACACTGCCTTTTGCTCATACCACGAAAGCACAAGTGTCAGCGGCAGATCGTTCACGCCGCAGTCGAACGCCTCGGCAAGTGCAAGGGCTATCTTTATGGCTGAGTATGCGTCATTGCACTGTCCGCAGTCAAGTATCCTTGGTATGCCGTCGATAGTGCCAAGATCCATATCGTTTATGCGGTATTTTCCGCAGGCAAGAGTGAGGATAAGGCTGTCAGGCGGCGTGAGCCTTGCGAAGTCGGAATAGTAACTTCTGCTCGGTGACGCACCGTCACAGCCGCCTATGAGGAAGAAGTGCTTTATCCTGCCCTCTTTCACAAGGCTTATTATCTTTTCGGCATTTGACAGCACTGCGTTGTGTGCAAAGCCTGTTGTTACTGTGTGTCCGCCGTTCATGCCTGTCATTTCTCTGTCCTCATCATAGCCGCCGCACTCAATGGCTTTTTCTATAACAGGCGTAAAATCCTTGTCGTCGCCAATGTGCACAAGCTCAGGATATGACACGATAGAGGTGGTGAAAACTCTGTCGCAGTAGCTTTGACGGACAGGCATTATGCAGTTTGTTGTGAAAAGTATCGGTGCAGGGATATTGTGAAATTCCGTTTGCTGATTTTGCCAGCCTGTACCGAAATTGCCCTTTAGCTGCGGATAGGCTTTGAGCTTTGGATAACCATGGGCAGGGAGCATTTCACTGTGAGTGTAGATATTCACTCCTTTATCTTTGGTCTGCTCAAGGAGAAGTTTCATATCGTGCAGGTCATGACCGCTCACGACGATAAAAGGTCCTTTTTCAATGGTCAGTGGAACTTCTGTAGGAACAGGGTCGCCGTATGCGTCAGTGTTTGCGGCGTCGAGAAGTGCCATACATTTCAGGTTCACATTGCCTGTTTCAAGCACCAGCCCCAACAGCTTTTCAGGGTCGTTCTCACTGCCTATGGCACGCAGAGCCTTGTAGAAAAAGCTTGTCACCTCGCTGTCAGTTTTGCCAAGTGCCTGTGCGTGATAAGCATACGCCGCCATACCTTTTATTCCGAAGAGGATAAGTGATTTCAGCGAGCGGATATCCTCATGATCGTTCCACAGTTTTTTCATGTCGTAGTCATCAAACTTCTGAGAGCTGATGCGGTTTCGCTCAATGTGTATCTCCTCTGTGAGCTGTTTTATGGTGACATTATTGAAGTTCACGTTCGTGATAGTCGTAAAAAGCCCCTTGAGTATGAGCATATCTGTTTTTTCAGTTGGCGAGCCATTTTCTGCGGCGTTTGCAAGGGCGATAAGTGCACCGATAAGCTCGTCTTGATAAACTGCTGTGTCGGCTTTTTTGCCGCATACGCCTACTTTTCCGTCACAGCCTGTGTTGTGTGCTGTCTGCTGACACTGGAAACAAAACATATCTTTCACTGGTAAGACCTCCGTATATTTGTGATAGGTCTATTATGTACCGATATGTGAAATTTATTCCTGGGTTTTATGAGAAAAACAGCCTAACAGCCAGTGCAGAGAATACAAATCCCATGACGTCGGAAAGGCACGCCGCTGCAAATACCGAGGGGTAAGCTTTTTGTTTTATGGCTGAAAAATATACTGCTATGGTGTAGAATGTCGTTTCCGTTGACCCCATTAAAACGCTTGCCACACGTCCGCTGTAGCTGTCAGGGGAAACGCTTGAAAGAATGGTTTCAAGGCAGGCGAGTGCGCCGCTCCCTGAAATGGGTCTGACTATGGCAAGGGGTATGCACTCTTCTGGAAAGCCCAGAAAAGTGGTCACAGGTCGGAGAAGTTTTGCTATAATATCAGCCGCACCTGATGATGTGAACATTCCCACTGCTGTCATAAGCAGAATGAGCATTGGTATCAGCCCCACGGCGATTTTGAGGTTTTCAGTCGCACCCTCGCAGAACACATTCACTATATCCACCTTTTTCACAAGCCCATAGCAAAGTATAAAAACCATAAGCGCAGGCACGAAAATGTCACCGAAATTCATGGCGTTCGTCCTTTCTGAGGTTGAGGGCATAGACCATAAGACAGCCTGTGGTCACGGAGATAAGGGAGGAGAAAATGATAGCAGGCGTTACGTCAAAGGGGGATACTGCACCGTGTTCAAGGCGCATTGCCGCAATGGTGGAGGGGATAAGCTGAATGGAAGCCGTGTTAAGCACCACAAGCATAGAAATGCACTTCTTTCGTGCCGCAGGCGGAAGCTTCTGCATGGCTTTCACTGTGGCTATGCCTGAGGGTGTGGCGGCATTGCCTAATCCTAAAAGGTTTGCGGTCAGGTTCATTGTCACGGCATTCATGACCTCGGGGCAGTGTGCGGCGTCTCTGAATAGTAGCCTTGTGACAGGGGATAGCATACGGGCAATGACCGCTGTTATGCCAGCCTTTTCACATATCTTCATAAGTCCGCCCCAAAGACACATCGAGCCACTCAGGTATAGGACAAGCTCCACCGCTTTGTTACAGCCTTCAAGAGAAGCCACTGATACTGCTGTCATGTCGCCTTTAAGAAAACCGCATAACAAGGCGGATAGGGACAATATCACAATTATTACGCTTAATATAATTAACACTCCTTTCGGTTAGTATTCATATCAAGTTAATATATAAAAAACTTTGACAATAAGTGTGAAATTTTGGTGATAACGCTTGACAAATGTAATTATGTTTGTTATAATATGTTTATCATAAGATTTATGTTAAATGAAATACTATTTTTGTGTTTCAAATTAATTTAAAGGGGATTGATTTTATGAAATCTACAGGAATTGTAAGAAAAGTTGACGAGCTTGGAAGAATAGTTCTTCCTATCGAGCTCAGAAGAACCTACGACCTTGCTGTTAAGGACGCTATCGAGATCTATACAGATGATGACAAGATCATTCTGAAGAAGTTCCAGAGAACTTGTATCTTCTGCGGAAGCGGTGAAGAGTGCGTTGAATACAAGGGCAAGACAATTTGTGCAGCTTGTATGGCAGAGCTCAAGGGCGAGAATAAGTAATTACATATTTGTAGTAATATTATGAAACAGACAGGACGGACATGAAAGTGTTTGTCCTGTTTTTATTTTATGTGATAGAAAAAGCGTGTATGCCAAAAAACATACACGCTTTTTTATATTATAAGCTTTTTGAAATCATCTTCGCTGCCATTAAATACCGTCATGTGGAGATATTCGCCGCTTTCATAGAATGAGAATTTTACACGGTTGGTATAAGTCCAAAACGTCCAATCCATATCCTCGTCAGGCTTTGAAAACAGGCTCTCATACCATATCTTGTCCTTGTTAAATCTGCTGTCTGAAGCAACGATGTTTTTGTACGTCCGTTCTGTGCAGTATATGACAGGTCTTACGCCGTATTGCTTTTCTATCCTGTCGCAGAAATCTGCAAGGTTATCTGCGGCTTCGTAATAGTCAGGTGGCAGAAGTCTGTAAAGTCCTCTCAGTCTTACCTCCACTGCAGGGATAAGCCTGCCGCTTAGATCCTCGCCCACAGCATTTATGAAATGCTCTGCCTGCTTAGTGCCGTCAGTATCAAGCTCAAGCACATGATATGCTCCCACTGATATATCAGTGTCCTTTGAGCCGTTCCAGTTGTCACGGAACGCACCGTCCTCAAAGGTAGTGCCTTTGGTGGCTCTTATATAGGCGGTCTGGATATTCTGCTTAGCAAAACTCTTCCAGCGTATCTCGCCCATTGACTCTGTTACAACAGGTCCTCTTATTGGATAGTCACGCTTTTTCGGCTCATTGAACCACAGTCTGCCTGTATACAAAAGCACCGCAAGGTTTATCACAAGCACAACTGCACACAGTATTATCAGCCGTTTTACGAGCTTTTTCAGAAATCTGTGACGCGGCTTTTCTTCCTCGTAGACCTCGTAGTTTGTGTAGTTTGAAAGGTCACGATCGTCATACTCGCTGTCTATTTTGTTTATAGTTTCCTTGTCAAGCTTGAATTTCTTGCTGCGTTTCATTAGCAGTATCCTCTCAGTTAAATTCCTCAGAATTTGCGATAAGCTCCGCAAAGGTATATGTGTCAAGCTTGTTCCTTACCATTTCAGATATCTCGTTAAAAGCTTTCTGATAACAGCAGATACCGTCTGCACCTCTGTTGCAGGTGCAGTCTGGGGAAAGACATCTTGAAAAATAATATGTACCCTCTATGGCTTCAAGAACGTCTTTCAAGGTAAGCTGTGCAGGGTCTTTATTTATGATATAGCCCCCCTGCGTGCCTTTATATGACTTCACTATATCAGCCGCAACAAGCTTTCTCAGTATCTTCAGCGCAAATCGAAGTGTAACGCAGGCATCATTGGAAATGGTCTTTGCGTCCATTTTGTCTCTTTCGCGGCATAGAACGGATACTATTCTTACTGCGTAATCCGCCTCAAGTGTTATAAACATTTATTTCCTCCGAAACTTAGTCAAGATAATCTCTTACCTTGTTGCTCCTGTTAGGGTGACGGAGCTTTCTGAGAGCCTTTGCCTCTATCTGACGTATTCTCTCACGGGTAACGTTGAACTGCTGACCTACTTCTTCAAGAGTTCTTGAACGTCCGTCCTCAAGACCGAAACGCAGTCTGAGCACCTTCTCTTCTCTCTCTGTAAGAGTGGAAAGCACCTGATTTATCTGCTCTTTAAGAAGCACAAGTGAAGCTGCTTCTGCCGGAGCCGGAGCGTCATCATCAGGGATAAAGTCGCCAAGATGTGAGTCCT
>OGHY01001391.1_pt1 | contig 11171 bp, 9 predicted proteins | sample 1571541 | NCBI WGS metagenome assembly OGHY01 (sample SAMEA2581943, study PRJEB24529) | metagenome | biome: Human gut stool | place: China | collected 2011
ATTAAACGAACGTTTAAAAAACACCTCATCATTTCCAATATATCATTCTACATTCCAATATCTTACCCTTATAAATGCATTATTGAAGTTTCGTAAATATACCTACTGATAAATGGGAATTTATCGCACAGAACGCAAGTGAAATAAAAGCCCACTTCCATAACCTATGGAGAGAGTGAAAGCCCATGGATTTCTATCTAAAACACAAGCATTCCTTTGCGTTTCGCCCTTGCTTGGTCTACTGTTGCATAAGGAATTAGTGACGCCTAACGGCCATGAACAACCCTGCTAACGGCCATGAGGCAATCGTTTAACGACCATAAGCAGGGTTGTTCATGGCCGTTAGGCGTCACTAACTCCAAGGCTTTTACAGATGAAGTACGTAGCCCGCGCCTATTGCGCACAAGGCACAAATGTATTGTACAGCAACTTAAAAGACATTAGACTCCATTATTCATAGTCGGGCAAGCTCGAAAATGCAGGAAAACTACACCGACCGATTTATGTAACCCACGCGCGGTATTATGGTAGAGGATAATAAGTTACGGCAAAACTCAGACGTTTTTGGCAGGTGGAAGCAAATTTTGCTTCCACCTTTTCAGGTTGCTTCCACCGCAGAGTAAATGCCGATGGATAGGGAGATACAGGAGGTGGGTGGAAGTGTGGAAGCAAAGCAGATGCAAATTTATGTTTCAGCAACACACCTCAAGTTTTAAAAAAGATGTAGTACAAAGGCATAAAATATAATAAGTGTTACAAATACACACTTTATGCCCCGACACTCTTGCAAATGTCGAAAAAGTCCGTACCTTTGCAATGTGTTTTTCATAGTATTAGATTTAAGGTTAACAAAGGTTGGAGTACAGCGGTACTCCTTTTTTTATGCCCATACGTACCGTCCCGGTTCTCCAATAAAATTTTCACGTAAAATGCAAGGCAACTTTTTATATCCATTTAGTTTTTGGCTATCTTTGCACTGCTTTCGGCGGGCATAGGCACGCATAAAGCAGCTTAACTAACAATAAATCAATAATTAAAAACAGAAAATTATGGCAATGCATACATGGTTTGAATGTAAGATCCGTTACGAGAAAACAATGGAAAATGGAATGAACAAGAAGGTGACCGAACCGTACCTGGTAGATGCCCTCAGTTTTACGGAAGCGGAAGCACGCATCATCGAAGAGATGACGCCGTTCATTTCGGGAGAGTTCACCGTATCGGACATCAAACGTGCCAACTATAGCGAATTGTTCCCCAGCGAAGAGGAAGCTGCCGACCGCTGGTTTAAATGTAAACTGGTTTTCATCACACTGGACGAGAAAAGCGGTGCGGAAAAGAAAACCTCTACCCAGGTATTGGTGCAGGCTGCCGACCTGCGTGATGCAGTGAAGAAACTGGATGAGGGCATGAAAGGCACAATGGCCGACTACCAGATAGCATCTGTAGCGGAAACAGCAATCATGGATGTATATCCGTACAGTGCAGAGCCTGACGACAAACCGGAAGTTTAATTTAAGTTATGAGTTATAAGTTATGAGTTATTATTGCGACCCATAACTTATAACTCATAACTCATAACTCAAAAAAAAGATGATTGCAGAGAATTTAAAACAAGTACTGAGCGAACTGCCTGAAAAGGTACGGCTGGTGGCTGTTTCCAAATTTCACCCCAACGAGGCGATAGAAGAAGCGTATCGTGCCGGCCAGCGTGTGTTCGGAGAAAGTAAGGTGCAGGAAATGACCGCCAAATACGAAAGTCTGCCCAAAGACATAGAATGGCATTTCATCGGGCATCTGCAAACAAACAAAATAAAATATATCGTTCCTTACGTAGCGCTGATTCATGGCATAGACTCCTACAAGCTGTTGGCCGAAGTGAACAAGCAGGCTGCCAAAGCCGAAAAAACTGTCAACTGCCTGCTGCAGCTGCACATTGCCCGGGAAGAGACCAAGTTTGGATTCAGCTTTGACGAATGCCGGGAAATGCTGGCAGCCGGTGAATGGAGAAAGCTCAATCATATCCGGATATGCGGATTGATGGGCATGGCCACGAATACGGACAATGACGAACAAATCAAAACTGAGTTTTGTTCTTTAAGTAGCTTCTTCAATGAAGTGAAAGCCAAGTGGTTTGCCGATGCAGAGTCATTCCGGGAACTGTCCATGGGAATGTCTCACGATTACCACGAGGCCATTGCAGCCGGGAGCACCTTGATACGTGTAGGAAGCAAGATTTTTGGAGAAAGAAACTATTAACCATAAAAAATCATTATCATGGCAACATTAGAAACTACTTTTGCAGGGCTGAAACTCAAAAACCCCATTATTGTCAGTAGCTCCGGACTGACGGACAGCGCCGCCAAGAACCAGAAACTATCTGAGGCCGGTGCAGGTGCCATTGTGCTAAAATCACTCTTTGAAGAGCAAATCATGATGGAGGCTGACTGGATGGGAGACCCGAACATGTACCCCGAAGGCAGTGACTACCTTGTAGGATATATCCGCGAACATAAGCTGGGTGAATATCTGAACCTGATTAAGGAAAGCAAAAAGGTTTGCAATATCCCCATCATAGCCAGCATCAACTGCTATCAGAATGCCGACTGGGTGGAATTTGCCGCCAAAATAGAAGAAGCTGGTGCAGACGCACTGGAAATCAATATCCTTGCACTGCAGACGGATGTACAGTATACATATGGAACCTTCGAGCAACGCCACATCGACATTCTGAGCCACATCAAGAAGACGGTCAAGATACCCGTCATCATGAAGCTGGGCGACAACCTGACCAATCCGATAGCTCTGATAGACCAACTGTACGCCAACGGCGCCGCCGCAGTAGTGCTGTTCAACCGCTTCTACCAGCCGGACATCAACATTGAGAAAATGATACAAGTATCCGGCAACGTATTCAGCAACGAAGCCGATTTGTCTAAAGCCCTGCGCTGGATAGGCATCGCTTCGGCAGCCGTAAACAAGCTGGACTATGCCGCTTCCGGTGGTATCCACTCGCCCGAAGGCGTTGTCAAGGCAATATTAGCAGGTGCTTCGGCCGTAGAGATATGCAGTGTGCTTTATCAGAATTCAGCTACCATCATTGAAGAATACATCCGCTTCCTCAACTTGTGGATGGACCGCAAAGGTATGGAAACCATCAGCCAGTTCAAAGGTATTCTGAACGTAAACGACCCGAAGGGAGTCAATACTTTCGAACGTACACAGTTCTTGAAATACTTCTCTTCACATGAATGAGACAAAAGGCTGACAAGAAGACAATAAAATTGAAAGGGTGATAACACTACAATGACGTTATCACCCTTTCATTTTATACTATACCGCTATCTTTTTATTTCTTCTTATCCAGCGCCTCAAAGCAGGAATTCTTGCTCACGAATTCCGGAACAATATCCTTCATGGCAGCAACAATTTTCATCTGGTCATAGGTGTAACTTACATCAATCAGCTTCTGGATACGCTCCTTCACCTCGTCATAGTCATACTCACGCACCGTGGCAATCATAATCTTCTCATGGTAGGTGGGTTTTGTAAGCTCCTTCACATTCAAGAGTTCCTCGTAGAGCTTCTCGCCATGACGGAGACCGGTAAATTCAATCTTCACATCCGTACGTCCGGAAAGGCTGATCATACGCTTGGCAAGGTCCACAATCTTCACCGGCTTACCCATGTCGAAGATGTAGATTTCACCGCCGTTGCCCATACTGCCGGCCTCAAGAACAAGGCGGCAAGCTTCGGGAATGGTCATGAAGTAACGGATTATCTCAGGATGGGTCACTGTCACCGGGCCGCCACGCTGAATCTGGTCGCGGAAACGGGGAATGACAGAACCGTTGGAACCCAGCACATTGCCGAAACGCGTAGTGATGAACTGAGTGGCATGGCCTCCCTCCTTCTGCAACTTCTTCGCAAGAGACTGCACATAAATCTCGCAAATACGCTTGGAACAGCCCATCACGTTTGTAGGGTTAACAGCCTTGTCCGTAGAAATCATCACAAACTTCTCGGCACCGTATTTCACGGCAAGATCGGCAACGGTGCGCGTGCCGAATACGTTCACCTGGATGGACTCGGAAACGTTGTCCTCCATCATCGGCACATGCTTGTAGGCGGCCGCATGGAAAATATATTGGGGCTTGAACTCCCTGAAGATATCCTCCATGCGCGTGGCATTGGAGATGTCGGCTATGATGGTCTCGGCATCGATGTCGCGCCAACGGTCCTGAAGTTCCAGACGGATGTCGTGCAGAGGGGTCTCGGCCTGGTCCACTAAAATAAGTTTATAGGGATTGAACGAAGCCACCTGGCGCATGATTTCACTGCCGATGGAGCCGGCGGCGCCCGTAATCATCACACGCTTGCCCTCCAGATGAGAGGCAACCTTATGGATATCTATCTCGATAGGATTGCGCTGAAGCAGGTCCTCAATCTGAATTTCCTTCAACTGTGTGCGGCTCAGCGCCTGACCGTTCCACTCGCTCAAAGGAGGCGCGGTCATCAGTTTGATGTTGTGCACCAGCAGGCGGTCAGCCATGTCGGACTTCTTCAGTTCCTCCATCTTGGCAGGAGAAATGATGATGGTCTGCACATCGCGGTCGTTCAGCACATCAATCAGCGTATCATCGCTGGGGAACACCCTGACACCCATCATCACCTTGTTGATAAGCTCAGGTTCGTCTGCAATGAATCCGCGCAGACGGTAGTGGTTGCGCAGATTGACACGCAATGCCTTGGCAATGTTGACCCCGGCTTCCTTGGCACCGTAAATAAACACATTGGCACTGTGGGTGCCGTCGAAGTTCAGCGCCTCGAAGAAAGTCTTGACAATCACACGGGAGCATGCCATCATGGCAAAGCTGATGATATAGGACATGAACAGCACGCTGACCGGAGCCAGGTTAAACTCCAAATAGCTTTCCGTCAGGACGCTCGTTATCATCAGCAGTGCATACGACACCGTCAATGACACAAAAATGCGCATGATATCCATAAAGGAGGAAAAGCGCAACACATTGGAATACGTACGGAAAACACGGAAGAAAATCAAGTTGACAACAACCGTCCATAAAATGGTCTTGTCAATGGTAGAGGATTCCAAAAAAATGCTTCTGAAATCATATCGGAGAGCATAGGCCAACAGACTGGATATGACGATGATAAATACGTCAATTAATAGAATAGTCCATATCGGAAGCACTTTCGCGGAAAGATACCGATGAAAAAAATTTCGCTTCATTTCGCTTGACAGTTTTGTTTTAGGCGAGGCAAAGATACACTATTTTAGTCAAAACGGACAAGAAATCGATAAAAAAATGTTATAATAATTATTTATCGTCTATAAAGAAACTATCCCGCCTCCCTCGTTTTAACAGTTGGAAAGCGGGATGGAAATAATTTTACCCCAGAAAATGCGGTATCCGCTACATCAGATTACTTGCCAACTCGCTCAACTGGCTACGCTCCCCTTTCACCAGATTGACATGGGCAAACAAATTCTGGTCCCTCATGCGGTCTATCATATAAACAAGCCCATTGGACTGACTGTCCAGATAGGGTTGGTCTATCTGCTGAATATCACCGGTAAACACCATTTTTGTGCCTTCACCGGCACGGGTGATGATGGTCTTAATCTCATGCGGAGTCAGGTTTTGGGCTTCATCAATAATACAGTAGGTCTCGCTCAAACTGCGCCCGCGGATAAAGGCTAATGCCTCGATGACCAATTGTTCACTTTTTTGCATATCCTCCAAGCGTTTCACTTCAGAGGAATTGGCAGCGAACTGATGCTTGATTACATTCAAATTATCGAACAAAGGCTGCATGTAAGGAGCTACTTTCTCATTGGCATCACCGGGAAGGAATCCAAGGTCTTTATTGGATAGGGCCACGATGGGACGTGCCAGGAGAATCTGCTTGTAGTCGGTAAGTTTTCCCAATGCGGCGGCCAATGCCAGCAGGGTCTTGCCGGTTCCCGCCTTGCCGGTCAGGGCAACCAGCTTGATGTTCGGGTCGTTCAGCACCTCAAAAGCAAAGCTCTGCTCGGCATTACGCGGTTCAATGCCATAGTTCTTTGTCTTGTTGACCCGGCAAATCGAATGGGTAAAGGGATTATAACGTGCAAGCACACTGCTGCGGTCACTCTTCAGCACAAAGCATTCATTAGGACGAATGATGTCCTTAAAATCAAACTCGTTGATGTCCAGTCCTTCTTTGGAAGAATAAATGCGGTCTATCAGCGCAGGGTCAATACCCTCGAACACTTCATTCGACTTTTCGAATATATCCACATTGATTACCTTATCATTGATGTAGTCTTCGCACAGCAGACCGATGGAACGCGCCTTCATGCGCAGATTCACGTCTTTCGTGACAAGGATGGTTTTCATTTTAGGCTTTTTGGTGGAAAGCCAGTCCACTACCGACAGAATCTGATGGTCGGGGATGCGTTCGGGAAAGGAATCACGTACCCGGGGAGAGTCCACCATGCCTGCCACCACAAACAGACGGCCTAAGCCCTCTCCCAATGGCGCCCCTTTGGTGAACAGATTATCATCGGTAATCAAATCAAGCTCACGGACGAACTCACGCGCATTGAAATTAATCTGCTCATTACCTTTCTTGAATTTGTCCAGTTCTTCAAGGACTACGATGGGAAGATAAATGTCATTCTCTTGAAAATTCTTCAAACAGTTATAATCGTGAAGAATCACATTCGTATCAATCACAAAATTTTTCTTAGCTCCCATACACGTTAGATTTAAATTGTTAATACCTTTGCATAAGCTTAAGATAAGCTACACTGCAAGCAATTTCAAGCAAGCTTGATTGCGTTCGGTCTGCATTATCTTTGTCGCTTTTAAAGATAACAAATTAATAGGGAGAAAGGATTGCTTCTCCGTTAAATATTATAAAAGATGGATTATCAGGACACTTTAACTTACTTATATAACAGTGTGCCCATGTTTCAGCAAGTGGGCGGCTCAGCATACAAGGAAGGGTTGGAAAACACTCTGACCCTGGACGCACACTTCGAACATCCCCACCGCAGTTTCCGCAGCATTCATGTGGCTGGTACCAATGGAAAGGGTTCCTGCTCGCATACGCTTGCCGCCATACTGCAAGAGGCAGGATACAGGGTCGGGCTCTATACCTCGCCCCATCTGGTGGATTTCCGGGAGCGCATCCGGATTAACGGACAGCCTATACCCGAGGAATACGTCATCCGTTTTGTAGAGCAGGAACGTGGCTTCTTCGAACCCCTCCATCCCTCTTTCTTTGAGCTGACCACCGCCATGGCCTTCCGCTACTTTGCCGATGAAAAGGTGGATGTAGCCGTAATCGAGGTGGGACTAGGCGGACGCCTGGACTGTACCAATATCATCCGTCCGGATGTATGCATCATCACCAACATCAGTTTTGACCATACCCAATTCCTGGGGGACACCTTGGCAAAAATCGCAGGAGAGAAGGCAGGAATCATTAAAAGCGGCATCCCCGTTGTAATCGGCGAGACCACTCCCGAAACGAAACCGGTATTTCTGGAAAAAGCACAGACAACGGGTGCTCCCATCTACTTTGCCGAGGAGAATGACCGTGAAGACTATCCCGGAATAGAATACGAACTGAAAGGACTCTACCAGCAGAAAAATGCCCGGACCATCCTCACCGCCCTCCCGCTACTGAAAGAAGCCGGCTACCGGCTGGACGGACAAGCAGTGCGCAGTGGCTTTGCCCGTGTGGTGGAACTGACGGGCTTGATGGGACGCTGGCAAAAACTGCAGGACTCGCCCACCCTGATTTGTGACACCGGCCACAATGTGGGAGGCATCACCTACATTACAGAACAACTGAAGCAACAGACTTACCGACAGCTACACATCGTCATAGGCATGGTGAATGACAAGGATATACGGGGGGTACTGGCCTTGCTACCCCGGGAAGCGACCTACTACTTCACCAAAGCCAGCGTGAAGCGGGCATTGCCCGAAAGCGAACTGCAGGAGCTGGCCGCAGCAGCTGGCCTAAAAGGGCATTGCTATCCTGACGTACCCGCCGCCGTGCGGGCCGCACAAGAAAAAAGCCTCCCGGAAGATTTCATCTTCGTGGGAGGCAGCAGTTTCATTGTGGCCGACTTGTTAGCGAACCGCGATGCACTCAATCTCTACTAAGGCATCTTTGGGCAGCGCCTTCACTGCCACAGCCGAACGTGCCGGGAAAGCACCGTCAAAATAAGTGGCATATACCTTGTTCATATCAGCGAACAAGGACATGTCTGCCAGGAAAACAGTTGTCTTCACAATATTCGCCATACCCAGCCCTGCCTCTTCCAGAATATGCTTTATATTCTCCAAGGACTGGCGGGCTTGCGCTTCAGCACCTTCAGCCATCACTCCGGTAGCTGCGTCAATAGGCAACTGACCTGATACAAATACCATTCCGCCGGCTTCGATAGCTTGGCTATAAGGGCCTATGGCGCCCGGTGCCTTCTGGCTGCAAATCACTTTCTTCATGATTGTCAAAGTTTGTTTTTATTAATAATCGGGTCTATTTTCTTTTTTCTCATAAAAAAATCCGAAGTATATGCAGTATTCCGGAAATCCACGCATTTTATAAATAAAACAACGTAATTTCACTCATAACCTGTTATACCTAGACTTAACTCATTTAACACGGGGGAGTTCCCCAAAACAGAGGCTCTGCTTGCGAAAGTAGAGCCTTTATTCTATCCCATCCCTTTACTTGCAATGCTTCTCTATCAAAGCATCCACATTGGGATCACCCAATTCCTTTGCCTTGGCAAAGCTGGCACAAGCTTCCTTGTCCTTCTTCATCTGCAGCTGGGCGATACCCATCAGACGGTAGGCTTCGGCATATTTAGGGTCTTTCTCCAGAGCAGCCTTCAGCACATTCAACGCCTCCTCGTAACGTCCCACGCGAAGATTCACCACTGCCAGTTCGGCACGGTAGGTCAAATCTTCCGGATTCAGTTCGATGGCCTTCGCCATATCGTCCAGCGCACGCTGGTACTGCTTGGCCTTCAAGGCAGCCTGCTCACGGTAATAGTAGAACATGTCGTTCACTTTACCGTTCACGGCATTGTAATAGGCATCATAATCCAACATGGCATTACGCGCCTGGTCTGCATTCATACGGGCTTGGGCACGCTCCAGCAAGTAAGGGGCGGCTTCCTCCGTATAGGGCTGGGTAAAGCGGGCCACACAACTGTCCATCAGAGCCAGTACCTCTTCGGCAGGCGCCTGCATCAGTTCCTTGGTCTTGGCAGCACTGAAGAAGGTAGCCGGAGAGGCCAGAATTGTCTTATTCACTTTATCATAGCTGGTAAATGCCGACGGATAGTCCTGCTTGGCAAACAGGATGTCACCCTCCAACTGGACATAAACCGGAAGCTCGTCAATGGCTATCGCTTTCCGTACCTCGTCCAGAGCCTTGTCGAGCGACCAGTCCTTATAAACTTTCTCGGGCTTGCCCAATGCATAATTATAGATTATCTTGGCCCGGTTGTAATACACATCATCTTTCTTTGCGGCAACCTCCAAAGCCTTATCCATATCTGCGGCGACCTTATCCATGGAAGCATCTTCACGGGACATGAACAGATGCTGGGAAGCACGGCGCAGATAACCGTCGGCACTGGCAGGATATTGTGCAATGAAATCGTTCAGAGTCTCCATATACTTCTCCGGAGACAGTTGGGAAGAAGCCATGTAGAGGAACACCAAAGCCTGCTCTTCGGTATCGGGCAATGCCTTCTTGATACCGATGCCCTTCAATGACATATCTCCATAAGACAATGCGGAGATATTCTGTGACATGGCGAAATTGGCATCAATGGCATAGCAGATGGTAGCCGTGTCTTGTCCGGAGGACTTCTGCGCAAGGCCGAAGACCTGCCCGTCCACAGTCATCAGCGGACAACTCACCATCTTGTCCTTCAAACGCATATCAAGTGTATAATAGGAATAGTTACCGGAAATCTTATCAGCTTCCTTTACTTTCCCGGCAGTGAAGGAACGGTCCTTCTGGGTGGAATAAGGCAGCAGATATACATCCGCGCCGGCAGCCGGAGCCACAGCTGCCACAGTGAGTGCCGTGACTTTCTTTCCGGGTATGCCGACACGGAACTTGACAACATCGTACATGTCATCGGCCCCCATAATGGCCTCCACCGACATCTGTGCCCCGTCCGAGCTCATCACAACGGCGCGCCGGGCACCTTTGAACAAGGTGTAGTCAGAAAGTGCAACGCCATCTTCAGTGACAAAAAAGCCGTTTCCAGTATTCAGTATCTTATCGTCCTGGTCGTAGGTCACCACCGAAAAAACGGCACGTTTGGATTTGTCTACCCACTTCGGGGCTTGTGCCACACTCCACTGAGCCAATAAACAGAGAGTGAGCATCAACAGCAATTTCTTTTTCATATCTTAGTTGGTTCTTTGTTTTACCGCTTCATAAATCAAAATGCCGGCTGCAACGGAAACATTGAGGGACTCGATGGTTCCCAACATGGGAATTTTCACCCACTCGTCACACAACGCCAGGTTGTCATAGGACACCCCCTTGTCTTCGGCACCCATAATGATGCACATCGGACCGGTATAGTCGGCTTTGGTATAGTCGTAATCGCCTTTCTCCGTGGCTGCCACGATATGGAAACCACTATTCTTGAGGAATTGCAGGGTCTCTTTCAAGCTGTGTTCGCGGCAAACGGGCAAAGTGTGCAAGGCTCCTGCCGAGGTTTTCATGGCATCTGCGTTGACAGATACACTGTTCCGTGCAGGGATAATCACGGCATCTACCGCCGCACACTCGCAAGTACGGGCAATGGCACCGAAATTGCGGACATCCGTGATGCCGTCAAGCATCACAAACAGAGGATTCTTGCCCTGCTCGAAAAGGAAAGGTACCAAGTCCTCCGTCTTCTGGTAAGTGACTGAAGAGATGAAGGCAATCACTCCCTGGTGATTCTTCCGCGTCACGCGGTTGATGCGTTCCACCGGAACGCGCTGTACCGGTATCAAAGTCCCTTTCAAGACAGCGAACAGCTCTTTTGACAAATCACTCTGAATGTCCTTCTTTACCAATATCTTGTCTATCTCTTTTCCTGCCTGAATGGCTTCTATCACGGCACGAAC
>OGHY01001393.1_pt1 | contig 11170 bp, 10 predicted proteins | sample 1571541 | NCBI WGS metagenome assembly OGHY01 (sample SAMEA2581943, study PRJEB24529) | metagenome | biome: Human gut stool | place: China | collected 2011
ATGTAACCAATGTGCTTAAAGAGCAACGCATTCGGATTAATAGAGGGATGATTCAACTCATCCCTATTTCCGAATGTGGTCTTGTTACAGAAGAAGATGCCCGAAAGACATTGGAATGTATGCTTGCAGAAAAAAATGAAGAGATTGGCAGGCTTACTGCATCCATTGCAGAGAAAGATAAGACAATTGTTGAACTGACAGAAGAGCGTGAAACAATGAAAGCTCGCATTGCAGAACTTGAAGTACAGGTGCCTTCTGATGAAAAGAATCTTCCGGTTGCCGATTCAAAAGATTTGCAAGAGGAAGATGCCAAGGAGGTAACTGTTACAGATGATAAAGCCGTTTCCGTGGAAGATGAAAAGAAAACCGGGAAAGGCAAGACTTCTAAATAACTATCGCTATGTTGATTGATGTTTCATATTTTATGTCAGGTCCCAGGCATATTGAGAATGTTTCGGTCGCTGAAATGCCTTCGCCCCAATCTCTTGCTGTGAATGAGGTGATAAATGGGTATATTAAGGCATTTCAGCCCGAATTTCTCCGGAATGTTGTTGGTGTGACTCTTTCCCAAGCTATCACAGATTATTTGGAGCTTATTGAACGGGAAAAGGAAGATTCTTCAGATGAAGTTGATATTTCAGAAGAGAAGGAAGCCCCCCAGTCCGGATATGCAGTATTATGCGAGAAGCTGTGTGAACCGTTCGCTGACTATGTCTTTTATCATATTCTTCGTGACGCAAACACCCAGGCTACAATAACCGGGCTTGTCCGTTTGAAATGTGCTAATGAATATATAGCTCCTTTGAAGAGACAAGTAAGCACATGGAATAGCATGGTAGAGAAGAATAAACAGTTTGTTGAATGGGCTATGTCGAATGATTGTCCTTTCGATGTGAAAATAACCAAGAATCTTTTGACCCCAATTAATGCTTTCAATTTATGATAGATTTAGATATAACAGAACTGTTTGAGGAGATTGTAAAGGAACTTCCAGAAGGGCTTGAAATCCTCTATCCAAATGGGAAAGGGGGAACTAAAGTTGTGAAATCCCCAAGGTTGAATTACATCTTCGGTAGCAGTCAATATATCAAAGATATTTTAGATGAATACAGTAAGTCTTCTGCCCAGTCTGAAAGGAAGTTTCCATTGGTTGCACTATTCACTCCAATTAGTGAGGATAGAGGTGACGCGGATTATTTTTCAAAAGCAAAGGTTTCGTTAATTATAGCATGTTCTTCTTGTAAAGAGTGGAGCAATGAGATGCGCAGAACCACATCTTTTAAAAATATCCTTCGGCCAATCTATAAACGTTTATTGGAAGTATTATATGAAGATTCTCGGTTCGACTGCGACTATGACGAAAAAGTGAAACATAGTTATTCAGAAAACTATTCATATGGCAGATACGGAGCCTATACAGATTCCGGTGAGGCTGTGAGCGAGCCGATTGATGCCATAAATATACGCTCGATGGAAATAAAAATTAATAATCTTAATTGTAGAAGAAAATGAGAAAGATTAGAACGTGTAAGGGTTCCCGGATGAACACTGGTAGTTCTGCTTGTAGCATTGACTGGAAAAAAGTCAAAGGTGCTATCTTGACAGAACATGGTGTCAAACTCCCTGCTGATATAACAGGTGAGAAGTTGCTCGAATTGTGCCATGCAGACCGTCCCGGGCGTATTTACCCTATTTTGCCATTCCTGGAGTATGCCAAGAATGGTGGAGAGCCCCAAGTTAATGCTGTAGGGTACGGTGCAAGTGAATACAACGGGCTTAGCGCTCAAACAGACACCTTCACTTTGAAGAAATTTGATGAGGTTTTAAATGCCCAGCTTCTGAAATGTGCCAATAAAGGATGGGACGTTTACTTTTGGAATCAGGATAATATGTTGATCGGTTATAATGATGACACTGATATCCTTGCCGGTATTCCGATGTCTACTGTTTACCCGACCGTGACAAGTAGTGCTAAGTCTGCGATGACTGTTAGTTTTTCACATGAAGATGTGGAAGACAGCCAATTGCACTTTGACTACGTGCAGTTAGACTTCAATCCCAAGAATTTCGTTAAAGGCTTGGTTGATGTTGTGTTTCAAAAGTTGGAGGCCGAAAATACTTACAAAATAGTTGAAGTTGTTGGTGGTTATGACCGTACAGAAGAATTTGGCAGTCTTATTGCTGATGGTGCTGCTGAAGTTATGAATAACGTAACTTCTGCTACATATTCGGATGGTATCATTACCATTGTTCCTAAAGCCGGGGCGGTTCCTTCGTTGAAAGCTCCTTCTGTATTGTATGAAAAAGGAATCAGAGGTATCGAGCAGGTGTCATGAAGGTAGATAATGTTACGTTCGTCGAGGTTGCTGTGAAGGGCATGACGAAGGAAGAGTTTATTAATGCACACATTAAAGTCGTGTGGCAGGAACTGAAGGAAGCTGACCGCAAGAAGAAGCTCTCGGAAGTGTACGATGCGATAACTAAGTAACCGACGGGCTGGGGTGTGATTACAGCCCGGCCCGTTATATTTTTACTGTATGGCAGATTTTGATGAATTACATAGAGTTATTCATTCCATTGCATCCGGGTTTGAAGAGGAATGTATTAGGTGTATGGAAGAACATAAGAATGTGCTCGTTGATTGCATTCAGGAACAATTATATTCCGGTCTGGACGGTACTGAACATCTATTGAATCCTGATTATGATACTGACACCTATTTTAACGAGCCCGGACCCTGGCAGAACCGTGCGGAACAATATAAACGATGGAAAGAGAGGATAACTCCACCTCTTAGAAGTGAGATGCTTTATTTGCCACCGCGTCCGGTTGAGGTACCTAACCTCTTTATTACTGGTACTTTCTATGATAGCATAACTGCCGATAGAATTGATTCCGGGCTTCGATTCTCAACGAAAGGATTTACGGACGGTAGTTCTATTGAGAAGAAATACGGTGAGCAGATTTTAGGCATTGGTGATACAGCTAAAGAGTACTTTAATATTATGTATCTCCGTCCCTGGATGGAACGTTTCTTTTCAGAATGTGGATATCGGTAGAAAATGGCTTGTAGTTGCGAAATAAAAAAGATGCAGAGTGAACTGGAACGTATCAGTGATCTTGCAAAGAAAGCAGCTGTCTTGGATGGTTGCATGTATGTCGTTTATCAGAAAGAAGATGGTACCTATGCTTTTGATAAACTAGGAGTTGAGATAAAAGGAAAGATTGTTGAATATAGACATTACCTGTAATTATGGCAGATTTAAAATTAAAAGATTTCGTTGATGAGAACGATTTGCAGAAATTGGTGGAGCTTGATAATACTATTGAGCGTGTGAGGGCTGATTATGTTAATGCGGCCAAAGAATTAGCAAAAGGTTTGAAACTAAATGTAGAAGGCGTTGCTGATCTTGAAAAGTTGAGTAATCTTTATAATACTCAAGCAAAAACGGCTGGTTCTGCATCTGCTGAATTAACCGAAGCTCTTAGAAAACAGTCTGAAATAACTCAAACTGTCAGTAAGAAGATAGAGGAAAAGCTAAATGTAGAGAAATTATCTGCTGCTGAACTGAAGAAACTAACCAAGGCAAACTCGGATAATGCTGCGTCCTTGGAAAAGGCTGCTAAAGCGGAAGCTAACTTGACAAAAGCGCAGAATGCCGGTAATACTACTCGTAAGAAAGCTGTTCTATCTGAAGAAGAACGTTTAAAACTTATCAGAACTGCTATTATCTTGACTAATCAAGAAGTACATAGCCGTTCACAAGCAAAGGAAATGAATAAGCAGCTGCAAAAGGCTGTTGATGTTTTGAAAGATACGGATGAAAACTATATTCGTACACTTGCCCGTCTTAATTCTACTATTGGAATCAACACTGATTACATAAAGCGAAATTCCGATCGATATAGTCAACAGAAAATGACTATTGGTGCATACCGGGAAGAAGTAAAGGCTGCATGGGTTGAGATACAGAACGGTAATAAGTCCATGCAGAATATGGGTATTGTTGCCCGGAATGCAGGAAGGATGCTTAAAACGGAGATGGCTCCTGGGCTAAACCAAGTTAGTGCAGGATTGAAAGGATGGGCTGCTGGATATATTGGTGCACAAGCTGTTGTTGGAGGGATTGTTAAGATGTTTACGCAACTGCGTGAAGGTGTTGGTTCCATTGTTGAATTTGAATTTGCTAATAGCAAACTTGCAGCGATTTTAGGTACGACGGCTGACAATATCAAAGAATTAACCACTGATGCGCGTCAATTAGGAGCAACAACGAAATATACAGCTGCACAAGCTACTGAACTACAAATAGAATTAGCCAAATTAGGTTTTACACGTCGTGAAATATTAGATTCGACAGGTGCCATATTACGATTCGCACAAGCAACTGGAGCTGAACTTTCGGATGCAGCCGCATTGTCTGGTGCTGCATTGAGAATGTTTAATGCTAGCACTAAAGAAACAGAACGTTATGTATCTGCTATGGCTGTTGCTACATCAAAGAGTGCCTTATCTTTTTCTTACTTAGCTACCGCCTTGCCTATTGTTGGTCCGGTTGCAAAGGCATTCAATTTCCAAATAGAAGATACTTTGGCATTGTTAGGAAAGCTTGCAGATGCAGGTTTTGATGCTTCAATGTCTGCAACAGCCACTCGTAATATTTTGTTGAATTTGGCTGATGGCAATGGCAAATTAGCTAAAGCACTTGGAGAACCTGTAAAAACATTGCCTGAGTTGGTTGCTGGCTTAAAGAAACTGAAAGAACAAGGTGTAGATTTGAATACAACTTTAGAATTAACAGATAAACGGAGTGTCGCCGCTTTCAATGCTTTTCTTACAGCTTCTGATAAAATTGTTCCATTGAGGGACCAAATTACAGGCGTGGATAAAGAACTAGCAGATATGGCAGATACCATGAGTAACAATGTTAAAGGTTCTATTGCGGGACTTTCTTCTGCGTGGGAAGCATTTATGTTATCCTTCTATGATTCCAAGGGTATAATGAAGGATGTCCTGGATTTTCTGGCAAGAGGGTTGAGGAATGTTGCTACACAGTTGAAGGGGTATTCTGAATTACAAGATGAAGCAGACAATAAGGCTGTTGCCTTTGCACAGAAAGAGATGATGAAATCTGATATTTTGGAGAAGAATGCTAGAAATATGCAGAGATTGTATAAAGAATATATAAATTCAGGAATGTCTGCTGATGAGGCGGCTAAAAAGGCTAAAGAAGATTATATTGAAACATTGAAGTCTCGTTTGGAATATGAAAATAGTGATTATCAATTAGCTATAGATAATCGTAAGAAATTGGAAGGAGAATTGAAAGACAGGGGATTCTTTACAATTCTGACCTCATGGAGACGCACAAATAATGTCATTAAAGATGAGATCGATGTTGCAACTAAAGCTGCTGCAGGTAAGAAGGCTATTTCATCAATAACAGAATCTCTTATTGAACAACTTGATACCATTGATTTGAAAGAGAATGGTGGTACAAAGGGGAATTCAGTAAAGGTACTTACTGATAAAGAAAAACGTGAACAGGAAAAAGCTCTCAAAGAGAAGCTGAAAATTCATGAAACTTATCAGGAGTCTGAACTAGCTCTTATGGATGAGGGACTGGAGAAAGAACTTGCTAAAATTGGTGTTGCTTACTCGAAGAAGATTGCTGCCGTCAAGGGTAATAGCAAAGAGGAAATTGCTACACGTCAGAATTTAGCTAAGGAAATGCAGGAAAAGCTAGATGAGTTTACTATTAAGTATAATTCTGATCGTGAGAAGAAGGATGTTGAGAACGCTCTTGCTGTTGTAAAAAAGGGGTCCCAGGAAGAACTTGATTTGAAATTGCACCAGTTGGAATTGCAACGTGAAGCAGAAATTGATGCAGCAGAGAAAACAGGTGAAGATGTTTTTCTCATTGACGACAAATATGCAAAAAAGAAACAAGAACTTTACGAAAGACATGCATCCGATCAGGTGCAATTAATAGCAGAGAATGCAGCGCATGAGCAGGAAATCCGGGATGCTGCATATGTTATGGATACGCTTGCTCTTAAAAAACAGTTAGCTTCTAAGGAAATAACCCAGCAGGAGTATGCAGAACTTGAGTATCAGTTAAAATTAGATTATGTACGTAAAACCTCGGAAGCTGCCATTGACGCTTTGGAATCCGAACTTGCTACTGCCAACTTGAGTACGGACAAAAGGGAGAAACTTGAGGAGAAACTTGCAAAATTGAAAGCGGACCTTGCCCAAAAAGAAGCAGAAATAGAAATAGATGCTATCAATAAAGTTACTAAAGCGGATGAGAAAGCACAGAAAGAACGTCAGAAGAACTTGAAAAAATGGCTTCAAACTGCATCTCAAGCTGTGGGAGCTATTGGAAACTTAGTCTCTTCTATTTATGATGGTCAGATTCAGAAAATAGAAGAAGAGCGGGAAGCTAATGAGGAAAAGTATGATGAGGATATTGAACGAATTGAGAATCTGGCAGAGTCAGGTGCTATTTCCGAAGAAGAAGCAGAAGCGCGTAAACGTGCTGCAAAATCTTTGACAGAAGCAAAAAATGCTGAACTAGAAAAACAAAAACAAGAAATGGCACGTAAACAAGCCATTTGGGAAAAGGCGACTAGTGTCGCTCAAGCTGGAATAGCCACTGCACTGGCAATAACTGAAGCTTTACCGAATATTCCTTTATCTATTGTTATTGGTGCCATGGGAGCAATTCAGGTTGCAACTATTCTTGCAACTCCTATTCCTTCCTATGCAGACGGTACTAAAGGTAATGATAGGCATCCCGGCGGTGCTGCTTTGGTTGGTGATGCCGGTAAACATGAAGTTATCATGTATTCCGGAAAAGCATGGATTACTCCTGATACTCCAACTTTAGTTGATATTCCTAAAGGTGCACAAGTCTTTCCTGATGTTGATAAGGTAGATATCTCTAATTTTGATATACCGGATTGGGACTTTCCCACATTTTCACCGACATATTTTGCATCTTCTTCCGGTGATACCATTGTTTTCAATGATTATTCCCGATTAGAAAAAAGGGTTGATAGAACAAATTTTCTTTTGATGAAGAGTCTTAAAATGCAGCGTCAGGATGCTTCTAACCGTGAATTTGAACTGTATAAGTTATCTAAACTGAAATAGTCATGATTGAAAGATTAAATCAGATAACATTGAATGATTTCATTGAGCTTTCTTGCGGAAACTATGCTTGTTTGCTTTCGGACTGCAAATCTATGTCAGAAAGCACGCTTAAAGAAATAGCGTCTAAATTACTTGTCGAATACAGAAGTATTGTTAATCCTTCAAATATGAAGGCTATGGTAATGGACAAAGAGGATATGCTGAAAGAACGTGCCAAACTATTGAGTCTTCGTATTTGTCAGGCTCTTGTTTCTCTTGGCTTTTATGATGATGTTCGTCAGGTATTGGGTCAACTAAATGTAGATACCCGAAATATGAGTGATGAACAAGTAATATCGAAGATTGATTATTTACTTCATTCTGCAATTTTTGAGCAAAAACGGAATGAGGAGAGACGCAGTGAGGAACATAAAGGAAGTAAGGCTACTCCTGAACAAATTCGTTCTTCTTTTGATGCAGAGATTGCTTTTCTAATGACATTCTTTAAAATGAGTATTGATTCCCGTGTAATTAATGCTGCTGTCTATGCGAATATCGTTCATCAAGCTGATGTTGAAATATCGATAAGAAAAAGAAGCACATGATAATATTGGTATTTACATATATGCTGTAATTCGATTAATTTTTAATTAAAGCGAATTATTTCATACAGTCGTTTGTACATCTCCTTTAGAATCACAAACGACTTTTTTATGAATAAAAAAAACAGCATCCATTGTATAAATAGGCATTTATACAATGTTTTATTGTCAGAATTACGTACATTAGAGACGAAGTGTAATCGGATAACAGCAGAAGTGTCCGAGGTAAAAAAAATGATTGCCTTATTGCCCCCCGATATAGGCACTCTTATTAGTTCAATCGAGCGTTCTGCTAAGGAAATGCACGAACAAAGTATCATGCACCGGAGATATGTGGAAAGGTGCATAAATGGCGAACCGAAGATACACCTAATAAGGAGGACTGACAATGGACTTTGAAAAGGAATTATCAGAAATATATCCTTGGATATTAAAGGTGGCAAGAAAATTCTGCTGTTCCATGCAAGATGCTGAAGACTTAGCCGGTGATACAGTTTATAAGCTACTTGTGAATCGTGATAAATTTGATTGTTCTAAACCACTTCAACCGTGGTGCCTTATTATAATGAGGAATACTTATATAATAAGATACAATAGAAATTCCCTTATACATTTTACAGGGCTTGATATGGTAGACGGAAGTGCCATTTCTAGCTGTACAGCTCATTCAATACTGTTTGATGATTTGGTTTCCACAATACAACGGTGTGCTAAAAAATCCCGTTGTATTGATAGTGTGATGTATTATGCTAGTGGGTATTCTTATGATGAGATAAGTGAAATCCTGAACATTCCTGTTGGAACTGTAAGAAGTCGTATTTCTTCTGGTCGGAAAATGCTACTTCAAGAATTCAAATATTAATAGTGTGACTTATTAGAGAATTAACTTTATAATATCACGAAAATATATTATGTTTGAATATTTAATTTTGAATAAATTTTTTATAAACTATAATGGATGAAAAAATAATAACCACAAATGAATTGAAGGTACTTGCTAATGAATTTTATGGTTCTAAAATAACGCAAGAAGAGTATTTTTCTAGGTTGGATGATATAGATTGTTATCAGGTACATTATTTGAAAGCACGTGTGTATTTGGATAAGCAGGATTTATCTAACGCAATGATAGAAATTAATACTTCTATTCATATGATTGAAGCGTATGATGAAAATGATTTAAAGTGTGAGTTGGGAACTTTTTTCCCTTCTTTGCAAGTATATGTTTATAGAGCTGCAGGAGAAATATATGCAATCCTAGGTGAACAAGATAAAGCGACTGAATTATTCTATCCAATTAAAGTCTGATTTTGACGGTGTAAAGTCAGGAATTGTTTATTCATTTAGAAGTGTGAGTATTTATTCTTTGTCTGATTTAATATCAAATACTATAACAGTGTGTCATCCTTCTAAAATGAATGACCCCTTTGATAGTCTATTTCTTTTGTGGTCAAGTGAAAGTAATTTGAATAGAATTTGTAAAAATAAGGCTCATATAAAGCCTTTCAGTGACTCTTTTCAATATTTTAAAATTAGAAGTTTTGTCGGAAATAAAAAATTAAGTTTAGATAATAACCTAATAAGAAAGGTGGTCATGTGGTCTCATTATGCTGATGCTCATAAAGGTTTTTGTATTAGATATAAACTTTCAACGGTATTTATAAAGCAGGCTCAGGGTAATGGTTATTCTCATAAATATTTAAAGAGGGTGCATTATCTCTCTAAAAATATTTTAACTAAAAAGAAAGATACAAATAGTTTGTTTATATGGAAATCTACAGAATGGAAATATGAAAATGAAATAAGATTAATTAGTTATGACCCAAGCTGTAAAGATGATCATCTTCAAATTCCTCTTGATAAGAACTCTATGATTGAAGCGATTTATTTCGGTTATAGATGCGTTGAAAGTAATATAAAGAATATAATGCAAATTTTAGGGGAAGGAGTTCAGTATTTTAAGATGGATTATGATCCTAATAACGTTTATAAATTGAAAGTGAATAAAATCTTATATAAAGACTATATTGATACATAGTTTTTAAGTTGATTCCGGTTACCTTATAAATTCTATTTTTACTAGATAATTTCGTAATATGTTTAAAATCTGATGCTTACATCTGTGTTTTGTAATGCGTAGTTTTCAAGAATTTAGCCAATCGGGAAACCGGTTGGCTTTTTCTATATATTTGCTCGTGAACGTTCAAAAGGAGTTAAAATGCTTTGTAAATATGTACTTACCGTTGATAGTATTTCTTATGATATTCCCAAATCTTGTATTCAGAATTGGGATGAAATAAAGTTTTCCCGTAAACGCTCCGGACTTGAAGGAATAACTAGAACCTTTACTTCAAAATTCCAGTTTGTGGGAGAAGCCTATGATCTCATATTGGAGGAGTATTTGAGCAAGTACCTGGCTTCTAATGCCAGTATCTCTGTTTATACTATAACCGATTCTCATACTTATGATGAATTCTTCAGTTGCCGACTGGATTTCGGTTCATTGACCTATGATGGAAATACTGTTTCTATTAATTCGATAGATGATAGTGTCGCTAATATCATAAAGGCTAACAAAGGAACGCAGTACGAATATTCGGTAGATGAGATAAAAGATGTATATCAGCTTTATTATGATTCTGTAAGTATGAATTATAGTCAACCGCATACATTAGGTGGTAATACTGTAGAAAATGATGCTTCTTTGCAATATATTGTAATTGACAAAGGAATATATGTAGAAGCTATAACATATTCGCTTCCCTTATATATTTCAGGTGGTGAACTTCCGTCACGGGATTCACCTCTTGAGTTTTATGATGCACCACAGGAATCGAAAGATGATCCAAATGTATTTGTTAAAGCCTTGTCCGACATTGATATAGTATTGAATTTTAGTTTTGAATACTATATCAGTTATAGTGATGCGTATACAACTAAAGCTGAAATTGTTCTAGGTGGGCGTTACGAAGATGGTCGTTTAGTCGAGTTGAAAAGATGGGGGTATAATAAGGGGGATGTTACTCCAAGTAATCTGAATGAATCCATCAAGATTCATCTGACTAAAGGGCAGGCTTTATTTTTTGATTTGAAGGTAACATTTAACAGAGTTAATGCTTCTACTGGCAATATTTATTTTCGTAATTTCAAATTTGAGACACGCTTTACTTCTCGAGCTAACCCTATCTATGTGGATGCAATAAGACCTATTGATGTGTTAAACCGATTGCTTAAAAGCATGAATGGTGGAAATGAAGGTATCTATGGTGAAATAGCTTCAGGTGTTGATGAAAGGTTAGATAATTGCGTGATATTAGCTGCTGAGAGTATTCGTGGAATCCCCCAAGCTAAGCTATATACTTCTTATACAAAGTTTAAAAACTGGATGGAAACAGTTTTTGGCTTTGTGCCTGTGATCAATGGTGTCACT
>OGHY01001396.1_pt1 | contig 11154 bp, 9 predicted proteins | sample 1571541 | NCBI WGS metagenome assembly OGHY01 (sample SAMEA2581943, study PRJEB24529) | metagenome | biome: Human gut stool | place: China | collected 2011
GGGCCTGCGCCGACCCGCTGAGCCTCGCGTTCTTCACCCGGATGCTCTACTCCTGCCTTGTGGACGCCGACTTCATCGACACCGAGACCTTCATGGACGGCAAGGCCGCACCCCGGGGCAGCGGCACGGACATCGCCGCGCTGCGGGACATCGTCTCGGCACAGGCGCAGCGTTATCTCAGGGCCGAGTCGCCCTCGCCCGTCAGCGTCCAGCGCAACACCGTCCTCCGCGCCTGCCTCGAGAAAGGCGCGCACGGCCCACAGGGGATCTACACCCTCACCGTACCCACCGGCGGCGGCAAGACCTTCGCCTCCCTCGCCTTTGCGCTGGAGCACGCCGCCGCCCAGAAGATGAAGCGGGTCATCTACGTCATCCCTTATATGTCCATCATCGACCAGACCGCCGCCGTCTTCTCGGACCTGTTGGGCGCAGAAAATGTTCTGGCTGACTTCTCCAACGTCGAGTACAAGACTGTTGAGCAGGACGACCTGACCCCCGCCCAGTACCGCCAGATGCTGGCCAGCGAAAACTGGGACGCCCCCGTCGTGGTGACGACGGCGGTGCAGTTCTTCGAGTCGCTCTATGCCAACCGCAGCAGCCGCTGCCGCAAGCTCCACAACATCGCCGACAGCGTCATCATCTTCGACGAGGCGCAGACCCTCCCGGGCGACTATCTTGCCCCCTGCGTCAGCGCCATCGCCCAGCTCATCCAGCATTACCACTCCACGGCCGTCCTCTGCACGGCCACCCAGCCTGCCCTTGAGCCGCTGTTCCGGCGCTTTGCGCCTGAGCTCCACCCGCAGGAGATCACTCCCGACGCGGCCCGCCTCTACGAAGTGCTCCGGCGCACCACACTGCAAGACCTCGGCACCCTGCCGCAGGAGGAGTTCGCCGCCCGGCTGGCCCGGCACCCACAGGTGCTCTGCGTGGTCAACCGCCGCAAGACGGCCCAGCAGCTCTACGCTGCTCTGGCCGCCGAGGGCAGCTACTGCCTGACCACCCTGCTCTGCGCCGCCGACCGCCGCCGTCAGCTGGACGACATCCGCCAGCGACTGAAAGAGGGTCTGCCCTGCCGGGTGGTGTCCACCTCTCTCATCGAGGCGGGCGTGGACGTGGATTTTCCAGTCGCTTACCGCGAGCAGTGCGGTCTTGACTCGCTCTTACAGACTGCCGGGCGCTGCAACCGCGAGGGGCGGCGGGGCACAGAGGAAAGCATCGTCTACCGGTTCCGGCTGGACGAGTGTTCCACGCCCCAGATGCTCAGGCAGAATGTCAGTGCGCTGGACTACACCGCCCGGCATCAGGACACACTGGACACGCCCCGGGCCATTCAGCTCTACTTCAACGAGCTGTCCGAACTGCGCGGCCCCGCCGCCGTGGACAAGCACGGCATTCTGGATGCCTTTCTCCGGGGCATCCGGGGCTGCCAGCTCCCCTTCGCGCAGGTGGCGGAGGAATTCCGCCTCATCGAGAACTCAGCCCGCACGGTCTATCTGCCCGTCGGCGAGGGCGCGGCCCTCTGTGAGCAGCTGCGCAGCGGACATGTTACCCGGACGCTGCTGCGGAAGCTGGGCGTTTACAGCGTCTCCTGCTATAAGGACCAGTTCGACAAGCTCGACGCCGCCGGGACGCTGGAACTACGGCCCGATGGCTCGGCCATCCTCACCGACACCGGCTGCTACAGTGAAAAGACCGGCCTTGCCATGGATGTGGAGACGGGCATCGGCCTTTACTTCTAAAAGAAAGAGGTGGTTTCAATGACCGATATTCATCTTAGTCTGAAAATTCAACTTCACCCGGAAAGGAGGCGATGCTGATGTCCATGCTCATTGAGGTGTGGGGCGACTATGCCTGTTTCACTCGTCCGGAAATGAAGACCGAGCGTGTGAGCTACGACATGATCACCCCGTCCGCTGCGCGGGGCCTTGTGGAAGCCATCTACTGGCACCCCGGGCTGCGTTATATGGTCGACCGCATCTATCTGCTCAAGCCCTTCGGCCTTGACCCCGAGGATGAAGCGTCCACCGAGGAATACACCCAGCGGCCCATCCGGTTCACCAACATCCGGCGCAACGAGGTCAAGTCCACCCTTCTGTCCTCCGCCGCCCTCAGTGCGGCCAAAGGCGGCACACCGCCGGTGCTCTACACCTCGGAGGACATCCAGCAGCGGGCCGCGATGGTCCTGCAGGACGTCCACTACGTCATCGAGTGCCACTTCGATTTGACGGACAAGGCCGCCCCCAGCGACAATCCCGGCAAGTTCCAGGACATCCTGCGCCGACGCCTGCGCAAAGGTCAGTGCTATCACCAGCCCTGTTTCGGGTGCCGGGAGTTCCCGGCCAACTTCCGGGAGTGGCCGGGCGGCAGCATTCCGGCGCTGAAGGTCACGCAGGACCTCGGCTTCATGCTCCACAGCCTCGATTACTCTGATTCGGCCAACATCCGCAGCCAGTTCTTCCGCGCAAAGTTGGTGGACGGCGTGATGGAATGCCGGGACGTGGAGGTGTTTACATGATACTCCAGGCACTCACCGCCTATTATGAACAGCTCCTGAAGCAGGGCAAGGTGGAGGCCCCCGGCTGGGACAGTAAGTTCAAAGTCAGCTATGAACTGCGCCTCGGCCCCGACGGCCAGCTCCTCGCCCTCAACGACCTGCGGCAGGAAGTCCCCAAGGGCAAAAAGACCGTCATCGCCCCCCGTGAGCTTCCTGTCCCCCACCGGGTCAAACGCGCCTCCGGCGTCGCCGCGAACTTTTTGTGCGACAATACGTCCTATCTGCTGGGCGCAGACGAAAAGGGCAAGCCCGAGCGCTCCCGCCAGTGCTTCGAAGCCTGCGCCGCCCTCCACCACAAGGTACTCGACGGAGTAGACTCCCCTGCCGCCAAAGCCATCCTCGCCTTTTTTGACAGCTGGGAGCCGGATACAGCCCCCACCCACCCTCTGCTGGCAGAGCAGTGGGCCGACCTGAACAACAACGCGAACCTTGTGTTCGGCTACGAATCCCCCGACGGCGCCCACTGGCTGGCCACCACAGATGACGCCATCCGGACCGCATGGCAGTCCGCCTTTGACACCTCCGATCCAGACGCCGAGACGGCCCGCTGCCTTATCACCGGCAAAGAAGCCGGCATCGCCCGCATCCACCCCGCCATCAAAGGTGTGATGGGCGCACAGGCCGCCGGTGCGGCGCTGGTCTCCTTCAACGCGCCCGCTTTCTGCTCCTATGGCCATGAGCAGGGTGCCAACGCCCCTGTCAGCGAGTACGCGGCCTTCGCCTACACCACGGCCCTCAATCTGCTGCTGGCAGACCGGAACTGCTGTCAGCGCATCGGCGACACCACCATCGTCTGCTGGGCCGAAAACGCCGCTCCCGCCTACTCAAATGCCATGCTGATGTTTTTCTGCGGCGGTGCCGAGGCGCGCGGCGTCTCGGAAAGCGACCTTGCCGCCGCACTGAAAGCCCTTTCTCAGGGACGCCCTGTTTCCTTCCTCGATGACAAGCTGGACCCGAACCAGAACTTCTATGTGCTGGGCATCTCGCCCAACGCGGCCCGGCTCTCCGTCCGGTTCTTCCTGCACAGCAGCTTCGGACAGTTTGCCAAAAATCTGCAGGCCCACGCCGACCGGCTCAGCATCACCCGCCCCGCCTTCGACAAGCGGGAAAACCTGTCGGTCTGGGCGCTGGCGCAGGAGACGGTCAACCAGAAATCCCGGGACAAAAATCCATCGCCCCAGCTGGTGGGCGATCTGCTCCGGGCCATCCTCACCGGCGGACCCTATCCCGCCACCCTGCTCAACGGCGTGACCCTCCGCATCCGGGCCGAACGGGAAGTCACCCGGGGCCGCGCCGCCATCCTGAAAGCCTACTATCTCCGCAACTACCCCACCGAGCTCAACAAGGAGGTATTTACCGTGAGCCTGAACGAAAGCAGCAATGTCCCCTATGTTCTGGGGCGTCTCTTCTCTGTGCTGGAGACGATCCAGAGCGTCGCCAACCCCGGCATCAACGCCACCATCAAAGACCGGTACTTCAACTCGGCCTGTGCCACCCCGGCAACGGCCTTCCCTACGCTGATCAAGCTGGCTCAGAAACATCTGCAGAAGATGAGCACCCCCAACGAGGTGCATTTCAGCAAACAGCTCACCGAGCTGATGGCCCAGCTGCCCGAGACAGGCTTCCCGGCGCGGCTCAGCCTGCCGGAGCAGGGTGCCTTTGAGATCGGCTACTACCATCAGACCCAGAAACGCTACGCCAAAAAGAATGAGGAGGAATAAACCATGTCTGAGCCCATCAAGAACCGCTATGATTTCGTCATCCTGTTCGACGTCGAGAACGGCAATCCCAACGGCGACCCCGACGCAGGCAACATGCCCCGTATCGACCCCGAGACGGGCTATGGTCTGGTGACCGACGTCTGCCTCAAGCGGAAGATCCGCAACTATGTCGAGACCCTGAAAGAGGACGAAAAAGGCTACCGCATCTACATCAAGGACGGCGTTCCCCTCAACCGCAGCGATGCCGAGGCCATCAGCACGCTGGGCATCAACCCTGACCTGAAAGCCGCCAAAAAGGCCGACCCCGACATCGATGCCAAGCTGCGGGACTATATGTGCGAGAACTACTTCGACATCCGCACCTTCGGTGCCGTCATGACCACCTTCGTTAAGGGTGCGCTGAACTGCGGTCAGGTGCGCGGCCCCGTCCAGCTGAGCTTTGCCCGCTCGGTGGATCCCATCGTCCCGCAGGAAGTCACCATCACCCGCGTGGCCATCACTACCGAGGCCGATGCCGAGAAGAAGGGTACTGAGATGGGCCGCAAGCACATCGTGCCTTACGCCCTCTACCGCGCCGAGGGCTATGTCTCAGCCAACCTCGCCCGGAAGACCACCGGCTTCTCCGAGGATGATCTGAAACTTCTGTGGACTGCCATTCTGAATATGTTCGAGAACGACCACAGCGCCGCCCGCGGCAAGATGGCCGTGCGGGAGCTCATCGTGTTCAAGCACGATTCTGAGCTGGGCAATGCCCCGGCCTATAAGCTCTTCGACTCCGTCGCCGTCCAGCGCAAGCCCGATGTGGACGCCGCCCGCAGCTACCGCGACTACACCGTCACGGTGGCAGACACTCTGCCGGAAGGAGTCACCTGCGAGAGGCTGTCCTGATGGGCGGCGCAGACGACTGGCTGCCCCTGTCGGGCATCCAGCACTTCTGCTTCTGCCGCCGCCAGTGGGCGCTCATCCATCTGGAACAGCAGTGGGCGGAGAACCGCCGCACCGTCGAAGGCCAGCTCGATCACGCCCGCTGTCATGACGCAAACCAGACCGAACGGCGCGGCGGCCTGCTCATCACCCGAGGGATGCAGGTGGTCAGCCGTCGGCTTGGCCTGAGCGGAAACTGCGATGTCGTCGAGTTCCGGGCCGACCCGGAGGGCATCCCCCTGCAAAGCACGGAAGGGCTCTGGAAGCCCATGCCTGTCGAGTACAAGCATGGCCGCGCCAAGGCCAGCGACGCTGACCGGCTGCAGCTCTGCGCACAGGCCATGGCGCTGGAAGAGATGCTGGTGTGCAGCATCCCGGAGGGTGCGCTCTTCTACGAGGAAACGCGGCGGCGGGAGGTCGTGCCGCTGACCGAAGAACTCCGCCAGACCACCCAGAAGATGGCCGATGAGATGCACGCCTATTTTGCCCGGGGCTATACCCCCAAGTCGAAGCCCGGCACCCACTGCAACGCCTGCTCCCTCAAAGAGCTCTGCCTCCCTGTGCTGTATCAGCGTGCCGACCCGAAAGCCTATCTCCGCGCCCATCTGGACGAGATGCAGGAGGCCGCGCCATGAGAAAGTTTTTGAACACGCTCTACGTCCTCAACAAGGACGCCTACCTTTCCCTCGAGGGGGAGAACATCGTCCTGCTCTGCAACAAGGCTGAAATTGGCCGGGTCCCGCTCCACACGCTGGAAGGCATCGTCTGCTTCAGCTATCCCGGCGCAAGCCCTGCCCTGATGGGTAAATGCGCCAGCCTCGGGGTCGATTTGAGCTTTTTCAGCCCGCAGGGCCGCTTTCTGGCCCGGGCTGTAGGCGAAGAGCGGGGCAACGTCCTGCTGCGGCAGACCCAGTACCGCATCGCAGACAGCGAGGCAGAGAGCTGTCTCTATGCGCGCAATTTCATCCTGGGCAAAGTCTATAACGCCCGCTGGGTGCTGGAACGGGCCACCCGCGACCACCCTCAGCGGGTGCCGGTGGAACAGCTCAAGCGCACCAGCGCCCAGCTGGCGGCGGCGCTGCCCCTCATCGAGCAGTGTGACGACCTCGACCAGCTTCGCGGTCTGGAGGGCGAGGCGGCACAGCGGTATTTCGACTGCTTTGATTCACTCATCCTGCAGCAGCACGATGATTTTCCTTTCGCAGGCCGGAGCCGCCGCCCGCCGCTGGACAATACCAATGCCCTGCTCTCTTTCGCTTATTCGCTTCTGGCCTCCGACTGCACGGCGGCTCTTCAGAGTGTGGGCCTCGACCCCTACGTCAGCTTTCTCCACCGCGCCCGGCCCGGGCGCAGGAGCCTCGCCCTCGACCTCATGGAAGAGCTGCGTGCAGTTTATGCCGACCGCTTCGTGCTCTCCTGCATCAACCAGAAAATCATGACGCCGAAGCATTTCCAGAAGCAGGAGAACGGGGCCGTCCTTCTCACCGATGAGGGCCGCCGCGCCTTTCTGGGCGGGTGGCAGACCCGCAAGCAGGAGACTATCACCCACCCGTTCCTGAACGAAAAGCTTCCGTGGGGCCTCGTGCCTTATGTGCAGGCTCTGCTTCTGGCCCGCACCCTGCGGGGCGATATGGAGCTTTACCCGCCATTTTTCTGGAAGTGAGGGATGCGTATGCTGGTCCTTATCACCTACGACGTCAATACCGAAACTCCTGCCGGGCGCAAACGTCTGCGCAAAGTCGCCAAGCGCTGTGTGGACCACGGCCAGCGGGTGCAGAACTCCGTGTTCGAGTGTCTGCTGGATGCCGCGCAGTATGCCGTTCTCAAGGCGGAGCTGACGTCTCTCATCGACCCTGCGCTGGACAGTCTGCGCTTCTACCAGCTGGGCAACAACTATAAGAGCAAGGTGGAGCATGTCGGCGTTCATCCGCCCTTCGAGCAGGACGGCCTGCTGTTGTTCTGAGTTTCCCGCCCCGGTGCGAAGGGCGAGTTCTCAGCATTTTTCCGGCACCTTCGCACCGGATTTTTGTGTTATTTTGCATGATTTGGATAGTTCTTTGACCCGTTGTAAATCAAGGCTCTTCTAAATTCGTGCAGAATGTTGTATAATTTATTTGAAAATAGAGATTTTGTCTCTGTTTTTGCTGTCGCCCTCCTCGCGGAGGGCGTGGATAGAAATTTGGATGCACCGGGGAATTTATCGACCTCATCCGTCGCCCTCCTCGCGGAGGGCGTGGATAGAAATGTATAGGATCTTCACGGCGTCACCTCCTCCACGGTCGCCCTCCTCGCGGAGGGCGTGGATAGAAATTCCCATGCCCAGCGGTCGCCGCGGCGCGTGTGCGTCGCCCTCCTCGCGGAGGGCGTGGATAGAAATCTTTTACTTCCCTTTTGTTCCTTTTACTGCGTTTGTCGCCCTCCTCGCGGAGGGCGTGGATAGAAATTTTGATCAGGTCGCCCAGGCCGTTGGAGCGGAGGGGTCGCCCTCCTCGCGGAGGGCGTGGATAGAAATTCGAAGGTCTGCGGCGGGAGGTCGAGGCATTCGGGTCGCCCTCCTCGCGGAGGGCGTGGATAGAAATAGTTCAGCAGCGGACACAAAGCCATTGTCCAGCGTCGCCCTCCTCGCGGAGGGCGTGGATAGAAATCGATTTGGCGGTGGAACCCGCGCAGAAACCTCCAGTCGCCCTCCTCGCGGAGGGCGTGGATAGAAATCATGTCGTGCCTCCTTTGGCTTTGTGGGTGGATGGTCGCCCTCCTCGCGGAGGGCGTGGATAGAAATTATCCCCTTGAGGCTCTTCGCCCATTCCGGCTTGGTCGCCCTCCTCGCGGAGGGCGTGGATAGAAATGTCGAAGCTCCAACGCACATCCTCAACCAGCGGGTCGCCCTCCTCGCGGAGGGCGTGGATAGAAATCTTACAATAACGCAGCCGACGCCAGCGTGAACACGTCGCCCTCCTCGCGGAGGGCGTGGATAGAAATTCTGTGTCCACAGGGGTGCGCCCCGGTGAGCTTGTGTCGCCCTCCTCGCGGAGGGCGTGGATAGAAATAGCTTTGCAACATCGACCATGAGGCAGCCTCCTGTCGCCCTCCTCGCGGAGGGCGTGGATAGAAATAGCATCGATCAGGAAAACGACACTCGCAAGACCGTCGCCCTCCTCGCGGAGGGCGTGGATAGAAATTGCGATTTATCCCAATCCCAAAGTTTTGGAGTGGGTCGCCCTCCTCGCGGAGGGCGTGGATAGAAATGGTTCATATCGGAAATACTTTGCGAAGATGGATGGTCGCCCTCCTCGCGGAGGGCGTGGATAGAAATGACGTCTCACCGGTGGCTTTGGCCTGCTCATTGTGTCGCCCTCCTCGCGGAGGGCGTGGATAGAAATTTTGACGGTGAACTTGCTGTAGGGGATTTCCTCGGTCGCCCTCCTCGCGGAGGGCGTGGATAGAAATTCGCTATCCATCAAGAGCACGCTGTTCCCGGCGGGTCGCCCTCCTCGCGGAGGGCGTGGATAGAAATAACGTTTTCGTGGCCGCTTTCATCGAGGTACCGCGTCGCCCTCCTCGCGGAGGGCGTGGATAGAAATACGCTGTCGGTGGAAGAACCGGTGATCTCATAGAGTCGCCCTCCTCGCGGAGGGCGTGGATAGAAATAGAATCCAAAATCCTTGTGCCATCAAGACGGAGTGTCGCCCTCCTCGCGGAGGGCGTGGATAGAAATCTCCAAATCAGACTCGAAGCCGCTCAGCTTGTCGAGTCGCCCTCCTCGCGGAGGGCGTGGATAGAAATACGCCGGGAGAAGCTGGCTCTGCCAGCTGCACTCGTCGCCCTCCTCGCGGAGGGCGTGGATAGAAATTGATTTTTGGATTGACCCGCAGAAATACATGGATGTCGCCCTCCTCGCGGAGGGCGTGGATAGAAATTGCCCGCGCCGACCAGCTCAACCGCTACAGCAGGTCGCCCTCCTCGCGGAGGGCGTGGATAGAAATACCTGGGCCGCCGGAACGGCGGCGTGGATCGCGCGTCGCCCTCCTCGCGGAGGGCGTGGATAGAAATCCACGACGACAAGAACTGGTGCGGCGGCACCGGGTCGCCCTCCTCGCGGAGGGCGTGGATAGAAATTTAATGAATCCATCCTCAGAGACAGCAACGCAATGAGTCGGCCTCCTCGCGGAGGGCGTGGATAGAAATCGCAAGCTGTTGTTTGGTTACTTCTCTGCGTCCTGTCGCCCTCCTCGCGGAGGGCGTGGATAGAAATTAAGAAAGGTATCAAGGTTAATCTGAAGGTTGACGTCGCCCTCCTCGCGGAGGGCGTGGATAGAAATCGTCAAGGGTACGCACCATGCGGCGGGTGTCCGGGGGTCGCCCTCCTCGCGGAGGGCGTGGATAGAAATCGCTGGAGAACGGCAACCTGAACATCCCTCGCATGGTCGCCCTCCTCGCGGAGGGCGTGGATAGAAATATTGATGCTTGCCGGCTGCTGGGTGATGCTCAGTGTCGCCCTCCTCGCGGAGGGCGCAGGTAGAAATCGACACAAAAATATGGTAAACTCTTATTATCGCAAGGCAAGAAATTAGTGCAACATGAAAACAGCATATTTGCGATATGCAATTCAACGCTGTTGCTATTGCATTAAAAAGTTGAATTGCTATAAGTTGTTGCCATGCGCTCTCTAAGGAACCGAGTATTTTGACCTACAATTCCGTCTCTTAAAGACGTTGGTTGAAATCAGTTTGTGTTCCCCGGTGCATTCTTCGACTTGAAGTCGCTCTATTTGAGGGGTGTGGATAGAATAACATAATAATCATATCGCGGTTCTCAAAGGCGTAACCAAGTCGTCCTCTTCACCGAGGGCGTAGATAGAAATCGTCACAACCACGCCGGTCTTTTCAGCATCAAGGTTGCCCTCCCCGCAGAGGGTACGGATAGAAACCAGTTTTCACCTCGAATCGGGCATCGCCACAATTTTTCCAAAAAGGAGTTTTCCATGCATACCGTTCCCCTTACCCATCAGCTCGTCACCATCCAGGACGACTTTGACCTCGACAAGATCATCGAGAGCGGCCAGTGCTTCCGGCCACAGAAACTGGCCGACGGGCGATACCGTTTTCTTTCCGGCGGTGCACTCCTTTATCTGACCCCGCTAGGCGATGGGCAATACGACGCCGCGTGGCATGGCTCAAATCGGGAGTACTGGGCCAACTACTTTGATTTGGGCCGGAACTATGCCGCGCTGCGGTGCAGCTTGGCGGGACAGAGCAGCTATCTGGACAAATCGCTCGATTTCGGGCAGGGCATCCGAATCCTGCATCAGGACCCATGGGAAATGCTCATCACCTTTCTTATCTCCCAGCGCAAGAGCATTCCGGCCATCCGCACCGCCGTAGAACGCCTTGCCCGGTGCTGCGGCGAACCGCTCAATGCCGAAGACGATGAAGTTTTCCTCTTCCCCACCCCGCAGCAGCTCTGCGGCCTCTCTGGGGCGCAGCTGATGGGCTGTGGTCTGGGCTACCGCACCCGTTACATCCAAAACGCTGCCGCACAGGCTTCCAGCGGCACACTCGACCTCAGTGCTCTGGCGGCGCTGCCCGACGACGCTCTCTTTTCCCGCCTCCTCGAGCTGGACGGCGTCGGCAAAAAGGTAGCAAACTGCGTCTGCCTCTTTGGCTATGGCCGTACCGCGATGGCTCCCATTGATGTTTGGATACAGCGACTCATTGATGAGGAATTCGGCGGCCGCGACCCTTTTCCTTCCTATGGTCAGCAGGCTGGCATCGTACAGCAGTACCTGTTCTACTACAAGCGCAGCACCCGCCGCAGCGTCGCTCACAAAAAATAAAAAAGTTATTGACAACTCTCCTTTTGGCTGGTATAATGATACACGTCGTCAGGAATGATACGCCAGCTATGGGGGATTAGCTCAGCTGGGAGAGCGCTTGCATGGCATGCAAGAGGTCAGCG
>OGHY01001417.1_pt1 | contig 11059 bp, 7 predicted proteins | sample 1571541 | NCBI WGS metagenome assembly OGHY01 (sample SAMEA2581943, study PRJEB24529) | metagenome | biome: Human gut stool | place: China | collected 2011
AGGCCCCGGCCTGCGGGCATCTGCCCGGCGATGGAATAAATTTTCGTCGTCTCCACGGCTTCTTCCCGGGTCAGGGGCGGCAGGATGCCGGGCAGGCGGCGGGCCAGCATGGATTTGCCGGTGCCGGGAGCACCGACGAGCAGGACGTTGTGTCCGCCCGCAGCCGCGATGACCATCGCCCGGCGGGCCAGCGGCTGGCCGCAGACGTCAGCGAAATCGGGAACGTGGTTCCACGCATCGGCAGGGTCGAAAGGGACAGGCGTCGTAGGTAGGATGGGCTGGACGCCCCGCAGCGCATCCACGACCTGACGGGCCGTTGCGGCAGGGTATACCTGCATCTCGCTGCCGCAGGCTTCAGCGGCTTCGGCAGCGTTCTCGGCAGGGACATAGAGCGCCCGCACACCGCTGGCGGCAGCCTCCAGCGCCATGGGCAGGACGCCGGACACCGGGCGGAGACTGCCGTCCAGCGCCAGCTCCCCCAGAAAGGCCGTGTCCTTCGGCGGCGGCTCCAGCTGCCCGGAAGCCGCCAGCAGCAGGGGCAGGTCATACACCGGGCCGGTCTTGCGGACGTCGGCGGGAGCGAGGTTGATGGTGATGCGGCGGTCAGGCCACTTGAAGCCCAGATTTTTCAGGGCTGCGTGGACGCGGTCGCCGCTCTCCCGGACGGCGGAGTCCGGCAGGCCGACGATGGAGAGGGCGGGCATCCCGCCCGAGATGTCGGCCTCGACTTCCACGGGGAAGCCGTTGAGGCCCTTGAGGCCGAAGCTCTTGAGGACTGCGTACATGGGCGCTCCTTTCTGCCCGATGGGGCGGCAGAGACCATCCATAAAAGGAGATGAAGAAATTTTTACGTTGCTTCGAAATTTCCGCTGAGATAATAGACAAAAGACATGGAACGGTTGGCTAAGAACTGACTAAGAAATGGTAAAGACAGGGCGCAGATGCCCAAGTTCGACACAATTTTCTGTTTGAATCTATTATATTAAAGGGCATGTGAGATGTCAACGAAACGCGAACCATCTGTAATTGGAGGGAGAATCTTATGGTTGCGAAAGAGTACTGCTGTTACACCAGGCCCTATTCCAGTATCGAAGGCTTTCAAATTGCACACACGCTGTACTACAGCGCAAGCGTAGAGGAAGAGGGAGTTGTATTGGCAGTGCGGCGGCAGCAGGGAGAAGAGTGTGTCACGGAGCAGGTCATCTGCCCGGTGGGCGACTTCGGGCGGCTGATGTCCCTGATGCGGTATCTGTGCGAAAATGGAGTAGGGCTGGGCCACTGGCTGGATGTACTGGACGACGCAGGGCAGGTGTACTGGCCCTGCACGGCTGCAAATGGGCAGCAGGAGAGCGGAAAGCCTGCACGATTTGTGGCATTTGCTGGTTTTGAGGGGGAAAACTTGGTACATAATCCTGAATTGACACAAAGCATATAAAAGCTTATATTATAAGTAGACTTGGATGAATTTGTCCATTATGGTCAAAAATTACAAAGGTAAGGTGTGCAATATGTATCAGGATGAGTATAAGCGCTGGCTGGCAGCGGATCTGGAGGACGCAGATCTGAAGCCGGAGCTGGCCAAGGTCGAGGGGAACGACGACGAGATCAAGGACCGCTTTGCCGTTGCACTGAAGTTCGGCACCGCCGGCCTGCGCGGCGTGCTGGGCGCTGGCACCAACCGCATGAACATCTACGTCGTGCGTCAGGCCACCCAGGGTCTGGCAAACTGGGTCAAGACCCAGGGCGGCAATCAGACCGTGGCCATCAGCTACGACAGCCGCCTGAAGAGCGACATCTTTGCCAAGACTGCCGCCGGCGTTCTGGCCGCAAACGGCATCAAGGTGCGCATTTATGATGCTCTGATGCCTGTCCCGGCCCTGAGCTTTGCCACCCGTTACTATGAGTGCAATGCGGGCATCATGGTCACCGCTTCTCATAACCCCGCCAAGTACAACGGCTACAAGGCCTACGGCCCCGACGGCTGCCAGATGACCGATGACGCCGCCGCCATCGTCTATGACGAGATCCAGAAGACCGATGTCCTGACCGGCGCAAAGTACATCTCCTTTGCCGAAGGCGTCGAGCAGGGCCTCATCCGCTTTGTGGGCGACGACTGCAAGAACGCCCTCTACGCCGCCATTGAGGCACGTCAGGTGCGCCCGGGCCTGTGCAAGACCGCCGGCCTGAAGCTGGTCTACAGCCCGCTGAACGGTTCTGGTCTGGTGCCGGTCACCCACGTTCTGAACGACATGGGCATCACCGACATCACCATCGTGCCGGAGCAGGAGTACCCCAACGGCTACTTCACCACCTGCTCCTACCCCAACCCTGAGATCTTCGAGGCTCTGAAGCTGGGCCTCGACCTCGCCACCAAGACCGGCGCCGACCTGATGCTGGCCACCGACCCCGACGCTGACCGCGTGGGTATCGCCATGAAGTGTCCGGACGGCAGCTATGAGCTGGTCTCCGGCAACGAGATGGGCGCTCTGCTGCTGGATTACATCTGCGCTGGCCGCATCGAGAAGGGGACCATGCCCAAGGACCCCGTCGCCGTCAAGTCCATCGTCTCCACCCCGCTGGCCGATGCCATCGCCGCCCACTACGGCGTTGAGATGCGCAGCGTGCTGACCGGCTTCAAGTGGATCGGCGACCAGATCGCAAATCTGGAAGCTGCCGGTGAAGTGGACCGCTTCATCTTCGGCTTCGAGGAGAGCTACGGCTATCTGGCCGGTCCTTATGTCCGTGACAAGGATGCCGTCATCGGCTCCATGCTCATCTGCGAGATGGCCGCTTACTACCGCAGCATCGGTTCCTCCATCAAGGAGCGTCTGGAAGAGATCTACAAGGAATATGGCCGCTACCTGAACAAGGTGGACAGCTTCGAGTTCCCCGGCCTGACCGGCATGGAGAAGATGGCCTCCATCATGCAGAAGCTGCGTGACGAGCCCCTCACCGAGCTGGCTGGCCACAAGGTGGTCAAGGTCACCGACTACAAGAAGCCCGAAGAGACCGGCCTTCCCGCCGCAAACGTCCTCATCTACACTCTGGACAACGGCGCTACCGTGGTCGTCCGTCCCTCCGGCACTGAGCCGAAGATCAAGACCTACTTCACCACTCTGGGCAAGGACCTGGCCGAGGCTCAGGCTCAGAAGGATGCTTTGGCAGCTGCCATCGAGCCCATCCTCGCATAACGCAGAAATTTCATAGAAAATTTATGCCCCCGTACAGCGCCAAAAGTGCTGCACGGGGGCATTTTTGATGGGCGCGGGCAGTTGCAGTTTGTGGGTGGATACGCTATAATATTCAATGAATAATAATATGCTCTGTGCAGTGCGGCGCAGGGCAGGAATAAAATGGGGCAGGTGTAAGAAATTGGAACATCGTGTAACGGCAGTCCTGGTGGCGGCGGGTTCTTCCACCCGGATGGGATTTGATAAACTGAGCTTCGATCTGGGCGGTGAGACCGTCCTGGAGCGGAGCGTCCGGGCCTTTGACGAGTGTCCGGAGGTGGACGAACTGGTGATCGTGACCGGCGCGTCCAGTGAGAATGCCCAGCGGGCCGTTGCCCGCTGCAAAAAGCCGGTGCGGCTGGTGAAGGGCGGCTCGACCCGCGCCGAGAGCGCCCGCAGCGGCGTGGCTGCTGCCCACGGCAGACTGGTGGCCGTCCACGACGCGGCCCGGCCCTTCGTGAGCCAGAGCGTTATCGCCGATACGATAGCGGCCGCTGCCCGCTGCGGTGCCGCCGCCCCGGCAGTGCCGGTGAAGGACACCATCAAGCAGGCGAAGGGCGGAAACGGCAAGACTGTGCCGGAAGGCTGCATGGTGGAGAACACCCCCGACCGCAGCACCCTTTATGCGGTGCAGACGCCCCAGTGCTTCGACCGGGCCGCCTATCTGGCGGCGCTGGATGAACTGGACGAGGCCAGCGCCCGCCTCGTCACCGACGACTGCAGCCTGTTCGAGCTGACGGGCCGTCCGGTGGAGCTGGTACAGGGCGACTACGCAAACATCAAGATAACCACCCGGGAGGATCTGCCCCGGGCAGAGAACGGAGGAAAGAAAATGCGCATTGGTCATGGTTACGACGTCCACCGTCTGGTGGAGGGCCGCAAGCTCATCCTGGGCGGCGTGGAAGTGCCGTATGAAAAGGGCCTGCTGGGCCACTCGGACGCCGACGTGCTGGCCCACGCGGTCATGGACGCCGTGCTGGGCGCAGCGGCGCTGGGCGACATCGGCCAGCACTTCCCCGATACGGCGGAAGAGTACGCCGGGGCCGACAGCCTCATGCTGGCCCGCCGTGTGGCAGAAATCATGACCGAGCACGGCTGGCGCATCGAGAACATCGACGCCACCATCCTCTGCCAGCGCCCGAAGCTGGCCCCCCACATCCCGGCCATGCGGGCAAAGCTGGCCGAGGCTTTCGGGATGCCGGTGGACGCCGTGAGCGTCAAAGCCACCACCGAGGAGCATCTGGGCTTTACCGGCGAGGGGCTGGGCATCGCGGCCCACGCCGTCGCCCTCATCGAAGCAGTGTGAACGGGAGAATGTGACCCATGACTCTGAACTCTATCGTAGCAAACTTCCAGACCTTCAAGCTGGTAGACCTGCTGGACATCCTCATCATCGCGTTCCTCATCTACCAGCTGCTGGGCTTCGTCAACCGCACCCGCGCCGGCCAGCTGGCCAAGGGCGCGCTCATCGTCATGGCGGTCTATCTGGTGGCAAACATCCTGAATATGCGCACCGTCACCTGGCTGCTCAACTCGCTGCTGCAAGTCGGTCTGCTGACGCTGGTGGTGCTGTTCCAGCCCGAGATACGGCGTGCGCTGGAGCGGATGGGTCAGACCGACCAGTGGGCCTATCGCTTCTTCAATAAAAACCGCTACAACGACACCAGCCTCAAGGGCGCGTGGCGCAGCGCCATCATCGCCATCTGCGACGCGGCAGAGCGCTTTTCGGAGACCAAGACCGGCGCGCTCATCGTGCTGGAACGGAACACCAACCTTTCTGAGATCGTCCGCACCGGCACGCCCGTGAACAGCGCAGTCAACCTCGAGGTGCTGGGTACCATCTTCTACGAGGGTACCCCCCTCCACGACGGCGCAGCCATCATCGAGAATGGCCGCATCAAGGCCGCAGGCTGTGTGCTGCCCCTTTCCAACAACCTGGACCTGGGCAAGGACATGGGTACCCGCCACCGCGCCTGCCTCGGCATCGCCGAGAACTCCGACGCCATCGCCATCGTGGTCAGCGAGGAGACAGGCATCATCTCGATGGCGAAAAACGGTGTACTCATGCGCCACTTTGACCGTCAGACCCTTTACACCCGGCTGGTAGATGAGATGATACCCAAGGAGACCGCCAGCGAGAAGAGCGCTGCCGAGGGCTGGAAGGCCCGGGGCAAGCGCCTGCTGAACTGGGTGAACAACAAGGAGGAGGATGAGCAGCAATGAGCACTGAGCAGAACAACGGCAAGCCTGCCGTACCCCCCAAGCGCAATCTGCTGAACGACCGCCGCATCCGGCTCCTGCTTTCTTTGCTGGGTGCAGTCATCGCGTGGATGGCTGTCACCATCGTTGTGCAGCCCGGCACCACCACCACCATCTATAATGTTCCGGTGGACTTTACCTATGATTCGGCTGCCTACACTTCCCGGGGCCTGAGCATCGTCAATGCAGAGGAAAAAACGGTCAACCTGAAGCTTTCCGGCGACGGCTACACCATCGGCAGCCTGTCGGCCAACGACTTTGTCGTCTACCCCGACTGGTCCAGCGTCCGCGACAGCGGCGAAAAGAGCCTGCGCCTTCAGGTGCGGAGCCAGAGCACCCTGCTCACCGGTGTGTCCGTCTCCATCGACGGCGACAACACCGTGGACGTGGTGTTCGATGTGGTGGAAGAAAAGACCCTGCCCATCCAGGTGACGACGAATTACCTGAAGATAGCAGACGGCTATATCCTCTACGGCACCGACATCTCGAAGGAGACGGTGACTCTCTCCGGACCCAGCACCGAACTGAGCAAGGTAGAGACCTGCACCGCCGAGGTGACCTACAGCGGCGAGCTGACCAGTCCAGTCACTCTGGACACCGGCCTGCGTTTTTACACCCGCAGCGGCGGAGAGGTGAAATTTGAGTATACTACTCTGGAAACGGACAGCGTCGAGGTCACGCTGCAGGTGTATAAGCTGGCCACCCTGCCGGTGGAAGTCAGCTTTATCAACGCGCCCCGCGACTTTGACCCCTCGGTGCTGGTCTACTCCCTGAGCAAAAAGACCCTCAATGTGGCCGGCCCGGAGTCCCAGATCGACCGTCTGTCCACCCTGTCGGTGGGTACCATCGACCTTTCCACCTTTGCACTGGATAAGGTGTACGAAATGCCCATCGAACTGCCCAGCGGCATCCACCTGCTGGACAACATCTCCACCATCACGGTCAGCTTCGACAGCTCCCGTCTGGAAACCAAGACCATGAACCTGCCCGCCAGCTGTGTGCAGGTCATCAACCTGCCCTCCACCTACACCTTGACCGTGGAGACGGAGCGGCTGATGAACGTCACCCTCTGCGGCCCGGCCGGTTCGCTGGAAGCACTGAATCCGGAACAGGTGGTCATTGAGATCGACGCCGACGACTTCTATGTCGCCATCGGCCAGCAGAACATCGCCTGCCGCCTCTATGTGCCGGCCAACGACAAAATTTTTGCACTGGGCAGCTATGTGGTGCAGTGCAAGATAGAAAGTAACTGAGTATATGATCCTGATCCATGATATTCGCCTGCCCCTCTCCGCCGGGGAGCCGCAGGCCTACGAAAAAGCCCTCCGCCTCGCCCGCGTCCCCCGGGGAAAGGTGAGCCATCTGGGCATCGCCCGGCTCTCGGTGGATGCCCGCCACGGCCAGCCCAAGCTGGTGTACACCGTGGCCGTGACCCTGAAAGAGGAGCGGGAAGAGGCCGCCTGTGCGGGCGCTTCCCGCAGCGTTACCGTCCGGGGAAAGACCGATTTCTCGGTGCAGAACGGCACTCTGCCGCTGACGCACCGGCCAGTGGTCTGCGGCCTCGGCCCGGCGGGCCTCTTTGCGGCGCTGCTGCTGGCCCGTCAGGGCTACCGGCCCATCGTGCTGGAACGCGGCCCTGCGCTGGACGAGCGTGTCAAGGCTGTGGAGCATTTCTCCGCCACCGGCGAGCTGGACGAGAACGCCAACATCCAGTTCGGCGAGGGCGGCGCCGGCACCTTCTCGGACGGCAAGCTCACCACCCGCATCGGCGACGAGCTCTGCGGCTTCGTGACCGAAGTGTTCCTCGAGCACGGCGCGCCGAAGGAAATTGCCTGGCAGCAGAAGCCCCATGTCGGCACCGACCTGCTGCGGGGCGTCATCACTTCGATCCGAAAAGAGATCGAGTCGCTGGGCGGCGAAGTCCACTTCAACACAGCCCTCACCGGCTTCGAGCGGCGGGACGGCCAGCTCGTCGGCATCCAGACCACGGACGGTGCGTTCCCCTGTGAGGCGCTGGTGTTCGCGGTGGGCCACTCGGCCCGCGACACCTTCGGGATGCTGATGGACAGCGGCCTCGTGCTGGAGTGCAAGCCCTTCAGCGTCGGCTTCCGGGCAGAGCATCTCCAATCGGAGATCGAAAAGAGCCTCTACCACGAGGCGGCGGGCCATCCGGCCCTGCCGCGCGGCGAATATCAGCTTTCGCAGCACGTTGAAAAACGGTGCGTTTATACGTTCTGTATGTGTCCGGGCGGCCAGGTGGTGGCTTCGGCCAGCGAAAAGGGACGCGTCGTGACCAACGGCATGAGCTATCACGCCCGCAGCGGCAGGAATGCCAACGCGGCCGTGGTGGTCAGCGTGGGCGGTGAAGACTTCGGCAACGACCCCCGGAAGGCCATCGCCTTCCAGCGGGAGCTGGAAGCCCGGGCCTATGCGGCAGGCCGTCCCGGCGGAGAGTATGCCGCCCCGGCGGAGAACATCCAGAGCTTTTTGGAGGGCAGGGGTCGGCTGAACATTGGCCGCGTCCAGCCCACCTATGACCGGGGCGTCGTCGCTGCAGACCTCGGCGCACTGCTGCCGACCGAACTGGCCGACACCCTGCGGGCCGGTCTGCGGGCTTACGAGCGGAAAATTGCGGGTTACACCGCCCCCGAGGCCATTCTGACCGGCCTCGAGACCCGTACCAGCAGCCCGGTGCGGCTGAAACGGGAAGAAAATTTTGAATGCGCCCAGCTGGCAGGATTGTATCCCTGCGGCGAGGGTGCCGGATATGCGGGCGGCATCATGAGTGCCGCCGTCGATGGCCTGCGGGTGGCCCGCGCCATCATCAGCCGGTACAGCCCGGCAGAAGGGTGAGAAGTTGAATGACTGATCGTGAAAACGATTTTGACCGCACGGCGAAGGACAGCGAAGGCCGTAAGGTGCAGCAGGAGCTGGAACGCCAGCTCCGTGAGCTGGGCGACACCATGTCCGACTCCTTCCGCCACGGCTTTGAGGGCCGGGGCGAAGAGATCGGCGACCGTGTGTGGGATGTGGGCCGCGCCGCGGTGAACGCCGCCGGTTATGGCATCTCGGAGGCAGGCCGGGCCTTTCAGGCCGGAAAACAGGAGTACCAGAAGCGGGCTGAGGAGGCCAGAAGCAGTGCCAGCGCCAGCGGGATGACCGACTGGGCGCGCAATTTCTTTGCAAAGAAGCCGGAACCGACGGCCATCGAGAATATCCGCACCAGCGCGAAAAAGCGCCACAGCGCAGGCGTCGCCATGCTGGCGACCGGCATCACCTTCGCCGTCATCTTCGGCATCACGGCCATCGCCTGCTTCGGCACGGCGGGGGCGTTCACGTCCGGCGGCATGATGGTGGGCGATGAGCTGGCGCTGGGAGCAGCCGCCGCCGAAACCGCGGATACGTTCCTCAGTGCCATCGGCGATCTCGCACTGGGTGCTATCGCGGTGACGGGGTGGTGCTCTGCCGCTGTGACCGCTGTGTTCGGCTGGCTGACCGCAGCGGGCGCGTCTCGTATGAAGGCCGCCAAGACCCTGGAGCTCTACGCCGATACCGCCGAGGGCTTCGACTGGCACCAGGGCCTGTCCCTCTCCATGCTGGCCGACCTGACGCATAAAAAGAAGACCAAGGCTCTCAAGATGCTGCGGAAATTCATCCACAAGGGCTGGCTCAGTGCCTGGCTGGACGAGAAAAACGACAAGCTCTACCTGACGGCAGAGGACTACCGCGCTGCACAGGAAAATCAGCCCCAGCCCGAACCGGAAAAAGCGCCGGAACAGGCCGGAGAAGTCCCCCTGAACCTCGAGACGACCCGCCGCTTTGCGCAGGTGCTCGAGAAGGAGCAGGAACTCATGGAGGATGAGCGGGCTGTGGAGGAGCTGCAGCATATGCAGAAGACCACCGAGTCCATCTGTGCCTGGCTGGAAGCCCACCCAGAGAGCCTGCCCAAGGCCCGCCGCTTTGCGGAATACTATATCCCTACCACCCTCAAGCTCCTGCATACCTACAACGACGTGCAGAGCCAGCAGGGCGAGAACGCGGAGGCCATCCGCCGGGATATTGCGGGCATCCTGCACACCCTGAATCAGGCTTATGATAACCTCTACGATAAGCTTTTGTCGGACGTGGCACTGGACGTTTCCAGCGAGATCGCTGCGCTGCAGGGGATGCTGGCGAACGATGGTCTGGCCGGGGAGGGATTGCGATGACCTACCGGGCCTGGAACACCAAGACCGTTGACCGCGCCGCCCTGAAAGAGCTGACAGCGGCCATCGCCCAGCAGAACACTGAAGAGCTGGAATACCAGAACATGGACGAAGAGTGGAGCGAGGAAAAGTACCGCTCTGTCCTCGCGGCCCAGCAGAAAGAAGCCGGCCTGCTGGCCGGCATCCTCGCTGCCCGGGGCATCACCGACCCCGCCGAGGCGCTGACCCTTCTGGCGGGCGAAGAAGAGCTGAGCGACCCCATGCTCCTGACCGATATGGACAAAGCCTGTGAGCGCATCCTGCGGGCCATCGACGAAGGGGAGACGATCGTCGTCTTCGGCGACTACGACGTGGACGGTGTGACCGCCACGGCCCTGCTCTATCAGCACCTGAAAGGGATGGGTGCCGCCGTCAAGTGTATGCTGCCCAGCCGGGAGGGCGACGGCTACGGCCTCTCGAAGAACGCTATCCAGTCGATTTACGATAAGGGCTGCCGCCTCATTGTCACGGTGGACAACGGCATCTCTGCCGTAGAGGAAGCCGCATTCGCGGCCAGCCTCGGCATCGACCTCATCATCACAGACCACCATCTGCCCCACGACACCCTGCCCCAGGCAGTGGCCATCGTGGACCCCCGCCGTGCCGACGACCACAGCCCCTTCAAGGGCCTGTGCGGCGCGGGCGTGGCCTTCAAGCTCTGCGCCGCGCTGGATGGCTGCCCGCCGGAAGAGATGCTGGAATACTGCGGCGACCTCGCCGCTGTTGGCACCGTGGCCGACGTCATGCCCCTGACAGGGGAGAACCGCACCATCGTCAAAGCCGGTCTGCGCCAGCTGCAAAATACGGACAGACCCGGCTTCTGCGCCCTTTTGGAAGAAGTGGGCCTTGCAGGCAAGCCGGTGACGGCAGAGAACATCAGCTACGCCATCGCGCCCCGCCTTAATGCGGCGGGCCGGATGGACAGCGCCGTGACCGCTTTGCAGCTGGTGCTCTGTGAAGACGAAGACCGGGCCGAAGAACTGGCTCATAAGCTGAGTGACATCAACATCCAGCGGCAGGAGACGGAGATGGAGATCGTCAAAGCCGCGCAGGAGCTGCTGGACGCTGAGCCGGAACGCCTCGAAGACCGGGTCATCCTGCTCTGGGGCACAGACTGGCACCCCGGCGTCATCGGCATCGTGGCCTCCCGCCTTGTGGAAAAGACCGGACGCCCGGTCATCGTGGTGTCGGTAGATGAGCACGGCGAGGGCAAGGGCAGCGGCCGCAGCGTGCAGGGCTTCAACCTGCACGAGTGCATCGCCTCCTGTGCTGACATCCTGCTCCGCTTCGGCGGCCACGCCATGGCAGCGGGCCTCTCGGTGCGGG
>OGHY01001424.1_pt1 | contig 11029 bp, 10 predicted proteins | sample 1571541 | NCBI WGS metagenome assembly OGHY01 (sample SAMEA2581943, study PRJEB24529) | metagenome | biome: Human gut stool | place: China | collected 2011
ATCCTCCAATATATTAACTACAAAAATGAAAAGCCTATTGGCAGAGTTAAATATGCGCTATTTTAATTCCGCCAACAGGTATATATGTTTTTATGTGACGAAACAAATATACTATAAAACAAATTGAAAATGATTCTTTTGATGCTAATGTGTTTAAAAACGGGCTAACTGCTGTTAGCTTATAATTATAAAATCATATAAAAAGATAGAAGTATATTTTATAAGTATGATCTTTTTCTTAGCTTTGCATACATGAAGAAGTTAATGACAATCGGAGAGGCCGCAAAGGTTTTGGGAGTAACCACAACCACGCTTCGCAATTGGGACAAAAAAGGATTGCTCAAACCTGATGAACTGACCCGTGGAGGGAACAGACGTTATAGATTAGAGTCTTTGAAAAACATCAAGGACGACCTTCACATGGTTCAAGACGGATTAAAAACCATTGCTTATGCCCGTGTTTCATCTCACGACCAAAAGGAAGATCTTATACGCCAAGTTGCTGTCCTTGAATCCTACTGCGCCAAGAAAGGATTTGAATATGAAGTAATACAAGACCTTGGGAGTGGCATGAATTACTACAAGAAAGGATTGACAAAACTTCTGAATCTCATCCTTGAAGGGCAAGTGAGAAGATTGGTATTAACGCATAAAGATAGACTCCTTCGCTTTGGCGCATAACTTGTGTTCGCTATTTGTGAGGCCAAGGAGGTGGAGGTAATAATTATCAATAAAGGAGAGGAAAACGTAAGGTTTGAAGAAGAACTTGCAAAGGACGTTCTGGAAATCATCACCGTATTTTCTGCCCGTCTGTATGGAAGTAGAAGTAACAAAAACAAGAAATTATTAGAAGATGTAAACAAGGCAGTAGCCGAAAATTTGAATAGTAAAGAATGATAACCATATCCCATAAGATAGAACTCGTACCGAACAACAAGCAGAAGAGCTACTTCCGCAAGGCATTCGGTTGCGCCCGTCTTGCTTATAATTGGGGGCTTGCCGAATGGCAACGCCGTTATAAGGAAGGTGATAAAGTAGATGCTTATGGGTTGAAGAAAGCGTTCAATGCTATCAAGAAAGAAGAGTTCCCGTTTGTCGTTGAAGTCACAAAATATGCTACGCAGCAGCCGTTTATTAATCTTGGAAAGGCTTTCAAGAAGTTCTTCGAAGATTTGAAGAAAGGTATCGTTTCCTATCCGCAATTTAAGAGAAAGAAGGATAACGAAGGCAGTTTCTATATTGGCGGTGACCAGGTTTCATTATCTGATACCAATCGCAATTCAAAGGCTTTCAGAAAGATACCACACAACGGAAAACAGAAGCATCAGTATCTTAAAGTCCCCAATCTTGGCTGGGTGAAGATGACTGAACGGCTGCGGTTTATCGGGAAGATAAACGGAGTGGTAATATCACAGCAGGGAAACAAATACTTTGCATCTTTCAGTGTCCAAGCGACGGAGGATGAATACAAGCGTACCCATCCGAACGCTGACACCGACAAGGGAGTCCGGATGGCAGGGATTGACCTTGGCATAAAGTCAGCATTGATACTTTCCGGCGGAGTTGCCGTAGAGAATCCGAAGCCGCTGAAAAAGAACCTGAGAAAAATAAAGAAAATAAGCAGACAGCTTGACAAACGTGTACACGCGAGAAACAAGCAGGAACGTTTGGAAGGCAAGAAAAAGTCGAACAACTACAGGAAACTGTCTGTCAGACTTTCCAATGCACAAAGAAAAGTGGCAAATATACGACGTGATTTCACACAGAAGGTCACTACAATACTTACCACCCACTATGCGCATATTGCATTGGAGGATTTGAACGTGAAAGGAATGGTGCGCAACCATAGGCTGGCCCAATCCGTTTCAGATGTGGCGTTCGGTGAGTTATGCAGACAGATAGAATACAAGTCGCTGCTGAACGGGGTTAAAGTTCTGAAAGCTGACCGTTTCTATCCGTCAAGCAAAACATGCAGTGTTTGCGGTCATATAAAGCAAGACTTAAGATTGAGCGACCGCATCTATCATTGTGCTAAGTGTGGTGCTATAATAGATCGTGATTACAATGCAAGTCTGAATCTTCTTTCTCTTATCATAAAAAAACAAATAGGGGCAGATTACCCCGAATCTACGCCTGAGGACTTGACGGCTCTGCTTTCCCGCTTCGTAAGAAATGGAATTGCAACCAGCAAGGTTGAGACAGGAAGACAACATAAATTATAGGATTCTATATGTTTTTCTATGATTTTATAAGTTTGTCAAATCGGATTATTGTATGAGATATCTTTTGCCTCTGTTTGAGTGTGAGATTGAAACAATGATGCTTAAAACAAAATATTATAGGAAAAAAGATTATTTTATAATAATAATTGTATATTTGGTGATGAGTTTACCTTATATTAATAAACGGCAAATTATTATATATTGATTTTATTTATTGGGATATGAAGACAACGTTTTTATGGAGTGTATGTATTTTCTTGTTATGCCTGCTCGGTTTGAACGGGTGCAGCAGTGACACAGACGAACCGGCAACTGAAGTTTACCATCTCTCGTTCGAGAAAGATTATTACGAATGTCCTTTGATAGGGGCCAAGAGTATCATGGTACGAGGGGGAAACAGAGATTATGACGTGGAAGTGGCGAATCCTGAAATTATGGAGGTAACAGTCGATTTGTCGAGTCCGGTCGGGAGGGGCAGCCTGCGTATAGCTCCCAGACAAAAAGGGAAAACAATGGTTACGGTGAAAGATAATGTTACCCATGAAACCGTTAGTCTGGAAATAAAGATAGTAGACGCTTATCTGAATCTTTTGGTAGCCAATCCGGTACATGAACCTTACGCTCAGGGTGATGAACTTTTCCTGATAAATAATGAGGATAGAGATTTCTATTTGTACGACGAAAACTGGCAGCTGCGTGATAGTGGCAGCTATAAGTTTTATGTCGACGGTGAAACTCCTTTTCTGGAACTGACGTTTGCAAAGGGTACGGACGGGAAAAAGATCCGTCTGTACGATATATCTTTGACAAACCAGCAGATGTTTGCTGTAATAAAGTCGTTGCTGGGATGGGACTGGAGAGAGTATATGAACGGTGGGGCAGTCACTCGGGAAGTGTCGCCTATTGTCATGCACGCTACGGATACTGAAACCGGTGTCGACTGCTATTTTATAGTCCAAACACACAGTATGCCCGAACATGTGCTCGACTGAATTGTAATTCCTGAGTTTTTCGATATTCCCCTTACCATGCCGACCGGATGGTGAGGGGAATTCTTTTTTCATCTTGGGCGAGATATTATTCCGCCTTTTTTTATGGATCGGAAAGTGAAAATACAATGTGTCAGCATGAATACCTTATTTTGTACTGCTATCGGACGCGCTGGCAATACAGCAACAACTAAGTTGGTTGTTACTAGATTTACAGCAGAAGAAGGTCAGGTGGTTGAAAACTTGACTTTGGACATGACAGCATTGGCATTTGATGGTGATGAACTCGCTGCACATTTGGGTCTAGATGATTTGAAAGGCAGACCGATTTTGTTCAATAACATCGAAACTAACGGTACTTATACACTTACTTATCCGGTAACAGTTGAAGAATTGGCCGATTTGAGAAAGCAAGTTGAAGAGCAAAATCCGGGTGAAGAAATTACTGATGAAACTCTCTATGCTGTAATTTTGAATGCTTTTGCTGATTATAGCTCTCCAGATAGACAGTCATTGTGGCTTGCTTCAGAAGGTAGTTGGGTAGTGCTTAGTATGACAATTGATGAGGCTCAAAAGAATTCTAAAGTTGGATCAGTTGATCTTGAAGTAAATGAAAGTACTTACTCACCAGTTGAAGAAATTGACAAGTATTTGGATTTGAATACTTCGAAAGTTCTGTTTAAGAAAGCTGGTAACCTCGATGTTAAAGCTGCCGCAGCTGCTGTCAAGAAGTACTTGGATAAGAAGTATACATTTAAGACTTCTATCGAGTCTCAGTCAATGATTAAATCAATGAAAAAATAATCTTTTGGGATATTACTTGCATGGCTTTGTCCGGAATGTTTCTGGACAAAGTTCATAAGAGGAGATAAGGAAAACGTTCCGTCAGGCTTATAAGGCTTGGCGGAACGTTCTTTTTTATGTACTCATAGGTATACAGGTCGTGAGAAAAGATCTGTAATAGTTTCTTCACACGAATCACACGGTTTCTTTACATCGCGTTTATGTGGGTGTAATACCCGGCTTTTACTTTTGTTGCGTCAATTTAGAAACACTTAACTAAAGAATATGATGACAACAAAATTTAAACGGTTCTTATTGTTTTTTATGGTCTTGCTGCTTTCGGCAGGACAAGTGATGGCTCAGGACAACCGGGCTGTCATTTCGGGTATTGTAACCGATGAAACCGGAATGGGGGTTATCGGAGCTGCTATTCAGGTAAAGAATGAATCAACCGGATTTAATACCGGTTCTATTACAAATGAGAATGGTGAATATACCATCAAGCAGTTACCGCTGGGTGGACCATACAGTATAACGGTAACTTACGTAGGCTATGGCGATCAGAAGAAAACTGGATATACACTGAATCAGGGAGATTTGCTCCGACTGGATTTTCAGTTGAAAGAAGAGAGTGTAGTGATGGAGGCGGTAGAAGTAGTTGCAAATTCATTGAAGAATACTATTGCCACTACCGGAGCTGCTACTTCCGTTACGGAACGCGACCTGGCAAAGCTTCCTGTAAACGGACGTAACTTTACTTCGCTGGTAGATCTTTCTCCACTTAGTACCGGCTCCAGCCTGTCAGGACAGCTTGCATCGTCTACCAACTATACCATCGACGGTATGACGGCAAAGAATCCGACTTCGGGAGGTAGTACGACAAGCCGAAACGGTGTGCCGTATGCTATTTCTATGGAGGCTATCCGTGAGTTTAAGGTGGTAACCAATCAGTACGATGTGACCAACGGACGTGCCGGAGGTGGTACGGTGAGTACAGTTACCAAGTCGGGTACCAATACGCTGACCGGTAGCGCGTTTACTTTTGCCCGTGCCAACTGGTTGTCCAGTCCGTATGATATCCGCGGAAACAAGCGCGACAATGACTTCTCTACTTATCAGTTTGGTGCTTCACTGGGAGGCGCGCTGGTAAAAGACCGTGCTCACTTCTTCATTGCATGGGATCATCAGGCAGACTCTCGTCCGCTGTATATTGCCGATATCCAGAGTGCTGCCGATGAAAAACGTTATAGTCTGACCACAGACGTACGCGACCGTTTCTTACAAATTGCACGCGATAAATATGGAGTATCATCCAATCCTCAGTTTGGTGCTTTCGATAAGAAGCAAAGCACTGATGCCGTATTTGCCCGTTTAGACTGGCAGATCAATGCTACCAATCTTTTGACGTTTACAGATAACTTTGTAAACGATATGAATAATCTGGGATTGGGGGACAATACCTCTATCTGTCTGTACGAAACTTATGGTAATGTACATTCGCTGAACAACAGTGCCATGGCTACCTTGCGTTCGGTAGCAGGTCCGAAAGGAACCAATGAACTGAAGTTGCAGCACCTTTATACGCTGGAAGAATCTATGCCTGGCGATGAGTTGCCTTCTTCCAATATTCCCCGAGCTGTTGTCAGCAATGTAGAATCTCAGATTGACGGTAAGACGGCTACTACCAGCATTCAGTTGGGAGGACAGCGCTATTGCCCTGAAAACTTCTACAATCATGTGCTTCAGCTTGTCGATAATTTCTACTACAATACAAACAAAATCAATTATACGTTTGGAGTAGACATGATGTATACACACATGAACTCACGCTATGGTAGTGAAACGAACGGACGTTTCTACTTCAACGGACTGGACGCTTTCGACAATCTGGAACCGTACCGTTATGTTCGTGAACTGTATCTTACTCCCGACGACCGTGTGAAACAAAACATTCTGAATGCCGGTGCTTATGCACAGTTGCAGACTAAGCTTTTCCCGGGATTTGAACTGATTGCCGGCTTGCGTCTGGATAATGCTACTTATTTCAACAAGGGTACGTTCAATCAGACTGTATACGATGAATTGGGATTGAGAACAGACAATGGCTTGTCTACTTTCCAGGTTCAGCCGCGTTTGCAGTTTACCTGGGATATCAATGACAAACATAAAGATATCATCCGTGCCGGTGCTGGTATCTTTGCTTCCGATATCAACAACTATGCCATGATCAACAACATGGTGTTCGACGGTACACGTACTGCTTCGCTGGATATTACACTTGACAAAACAGCTTCCAACTATCAGGAAATGCTGAACCTCATCCGTCCGGATTTCCCTTCGTACCGCAAGGATCCGTCTACAGCACCGGGAGCCGGACTTTTCAATAATCCGAATGTGGAAAAACTTTCTACCATTAACATGAATGGTGCTGACTGTAAGGTGCCGGTTATTTATAAGGCTAACCTCTCGTATACACATTTCTTCAGCGACCGTCTGAAAATGAGTGTAGCCGGATATATGACACTGGGACGCAACAACTATATGTATGTAGACCGTAACATGGTGGATGAACCGTACTTCCGTATCGCTTCCGAAGGAAACCGTGGAGTGTATGTCCCTGCAAATACTATCGACGATAAGGGGGTAGCCGACTGGAAAGAGAGCAGAAAGAGCGACAAGGTAGGACGTGTGCTCGAAATGGTAAGTGAAGGTAAGGTTAATCAGTTTGCTTTCGTTATCGATGGTACATGGCGTTATTTCAAGGATGGAGAACTTTCATTCAGCTATACATGGAACGATACAAAAGACAATACTTCTTACAACGGTAACGTGGCAAACTCGGCTACACTTTCTCAGATGGTTGTAGACGATCCGCGTGATTTGAGCCAGATGAGCTATTCAAGCAATCAGTTCCGTCATAAAGTGGTAGTATATGGTACAGCTCCTACTTTCTGGGGAATCAGTGTGGGGGCACGCTTCTCAGGTATCGGCGGTACACGCTATTCACTCATCGTAGGTGGAAATGTGAACGGTGACTTTGTAGATTCAAATGATTTGGCTTATATTTACGATCCGAACGATCCGAATACTCCGCAGTATCTGAAAGACGGTATTAACAATATTCTTTCTAATCCGGATGTAGAGGAAAGTACAAAAGATTATATTCGCAAGAGTTTCGGAAAGGTAGCCGAACGTAACGGTGGAGTAAACGGATTCTACGGTACACTCGACTTGCGTCTGGCTAAGAAATTCCAGTTCTACAAGAAACACAGTCTGGAACTCTCGGTCGATATATTCAACGTACTGAATATGCTGAACAAGGACTGGGGGGCAGGACATAACTTGGGAGCTCAGAAGATTTATACCATCAAGAGCTTCGATAAGGAGAAAAAAGAGTATGTATACAATGTCAATGCAAATACCGGTGTGTCTAGTCTGAACGGTACTCCTTATCAGGTTCAGATCGGGTTGAGATATGCGTTCTGATAAACAAACTGAAAATAAATAACGATGATTATGAAAACAAGAAATTTACTGATGGCTTGTGCCTGTGCACTCTTTACACTGGCAGGTCAGGCTCAGACACAGGTGATCGCTCACCGCGGATTCTGGAAAGCAGAAGGTTCGGCACAGAATTCTATTGCAGGATTGAAAAAAGCTGCCGAAGCTAAAGTGTATGGTTCTGAATTTGACGTACAGCTCACAGCCGACGGAGTGGTGGTAGTAAACCACGATGATGCGATAGACGGACTGGTTATCGGTGAAACGGCTTACGATAAGCTGAAGGACCTGAAACTGAAGAACGGTGAGAAACTTCCTACGCTTGCCGATTATCTGGAAGCCGGAAAGAAATTGCCGGATGTACAGCTGATTCTGGAAATCAAGCCTCATAAAACAAAGGCACAGGAAGACCAGATTGCAGAAACTACTGTAAAGATGGTAAAGGAATACGGATTGGAAAAGCAGGTGGAATATATCTCATTCAGCATGAATATCTGTGAGCAGCTTGCTCGTCTTACTCCCAAATCGGAAATCGCTTACCTGAAGAGTGACATCGCTCCCAAGGACGTAAAGGCAAAGGGTGCTAATGGCATAGACTATCACTATAAAGCATTCGAAAAACATCCGGAATGGGTGAAAGAGGCTCACGAACTGGGCATGAAGGTTAATGTCTGGACTGTGAACAATGAGAAAGACATGAAAAAGATGATAGACCTGAATGTAGATTATATCACGACCGACCAACCTTTGGAAGCTGCTGCTCTGGTGGCAGGAAAGTAATGGCGGAAGCATGGATTGCTCCGATTGTAACCGATTCTAAATAATATTATCACACACAGGAAATAGGGATGTAACATGACATCCCTATTTTTGTATCGTCAAAATAGTAGGCACGATATCGAGTTTCCGAAATATACACAACAAAAATGCCGCAGGTCGTACGTGGAGTATCGCCTGCGGCTCTCTTTTTATATAGACGTATATCGTTTCGGGTTGTATTACAGCGTAAGTGGAATACCCCGGTAGAAATCGAGTATCTTGGTGCGGAACAGGTAGTCGTATTTGGCCTGAAGACGGTCGGAAACGGCTTTCATCCAGGCCGTACGCGATTCGTTGTACTCCGTAGCGTTTGCCTTGCCGTTGGTGTACTTCTCTTTCATCAGCAGGAAGGAAGCCTGTGCCGCTTCGTCGGCTGTAAGGCTGCTGTGATACTGGGTTTCGGCGTTTACGGCATTGTAGTATGCCTGCTGTATTTCTTTGTAGAGGTTCTTTTTACTTTCCTCCAGTTGCCAGTAGTATGTATGTTGCTGGATACGGGCACTGCGTACGCGGTTACGGGTTTCAAAACGGTTGAAGATAGGAACGCTGAGCGAGAAACCGATATACTGGCTGAAGTTGTCGCGCAACTGTGAACCGAAATTACCGTTCTCCATGCCCGATACATTATAGAAATTGGTACTGATACCTGCTCCGAAGCTGAGTTGCGGATAATAGGCTCCCTTAGCCATGCGGATGCTCTTTTCTGCTCCCTCCAGCCGGTACTGTGCTGCCTTGACGGAAGGTTTGGTCAGAACCGCTTCGGCATATACCTCGGCCGGTGATGTCTGTATCTTGAGGCCGGCAATGGAGTCGGTAGCCGGTGATACGATAGCGAAATCATCGGGAGAGGGAAGCTCCAGCAGCTGGCTCAGGTCGAGCAGCGAAAGACACCGGTTGTTTTCCGCCTGTACGGCTGATAGTTCGTCTTGTGCCACACGAGCCTTGGCTTCATACCACTCGGCTTGCGAAGCCTTTCCGTTTTTGTAGAAAGCTGTTTTCTGCTCCAGCATTTCCTTGCTCAGCGCAAGCTGTTCGTTGGCTACTTTCACCAGTTCTTCATTGAAAAGCACTTGCAGGTAGGCCGAAGCTACCTGTATGCTGATATCTTCTTTGGCTTTGTTCAGGTCTTCCATAGCCGCTTGCAGATTCAGTTTCGAGAGTGCTACGTTGTTTATTTTCTGAAGTCCGCTGAACAGTGGAATGCTGGTGCTCAGGTTCAGTCCCGTATTTTGGGTGTTGAGGCTCTGATAGGTATTGTCTGCCTGAAGACTCCGGCCGAAATTGAATGAGTGCGATGCGCTTCCGTTCAAGTCGGGCAGGAAGCTGTTTTTGGCTGTGCTCAACTCTACTTTACTCTGCTCGCGCTGGGCTTCCTGTAGCTTGATGGTCAGATTGTTTGCAATGGCATGGTCGATACATTGCTTCAAGTCCCATTTCTGCTGGGCATAAGCCGGCATTGTGACAACGGAAGCTATGATAAATAATTGTTTCAGTTTCATGATTGCATAAAGATTAGTCTTCGTGTTTCAGTCCGCGGACAAGTTCGCCGGCACTGACACCTTGTTTGATTTCCATTTTGATTCCGTCGCTGATACCGGTCTTGACAGCACGGCGTACGAACTTCTGTAGCGGAACACTGTCGGTCAGTACGTAGACAAAGGCAGAATCTCCCGAAAATTCCAGTGTGCTTTCCGGTACAGCCAACACATTATCTGCACGCTGAAGCTCCATTTCGGCATTGGCACTGTAGCCCGAACGGATGGTGACACTGTCGGGAACGGTAATGGCTGCCTTGATTTCAAACTGGTTGGCTCCGTTGTTTTCTACGCTCTTGGGCGAGATATATTCCAGTATGGCATCGAATTTCATGTTCTGCAAGGCTCCCAGAGTGATTTTTACGGGGATTCCCTCATGGATATGTCCTACTTCTGTTTCGTCTACGTTGCCACGGAAAATCAGGTCGCTCATATCGGCTACAGTAGCGATGGTCGTACCGTCATTGAATGTGTTACTCATGATAACCGAGTTTCCTACCTTGACAGGTACGTCCAGTATCAGACCGTCGATGGTAGAACGGATAAGAGTGCTGCTGAACGAAGCACTGTTTTTGGTGATACCTTCTTTTACAATCTCCAGATTATCTTTGGCTGCCTGAATCTCTTCACGTGCCTGACGGGCAGCCAGCAGTGTCTTTTCGTATTCCTCGTTGCTTACCAGCTTATCGTTGTAAAGCTTTTCCATACGTGTCAGGTCGGTTTCTGCCTGACGTCCGTTCATTTCTGCCAGGCGGACACGGCTTTCGGCAGAGTTCAGTTGTCCCAGTTCGGGGATAACCTTTACTTTGGCTATGACTTCACCTTTCTTTACTTTCTCGCCCGCTTCTTTGTATACTTCGGCAATGATACCCGAAATCTGCGGCTTGATCTGTACCTCGTCGCGCGGTTCAATCTTTCCCGTTGCTACGGTAGTCTGTACCAGATTGGTGGTTTCTACTTTCTGAATGTCGTACTTCGTGTCTTTAGGCTGTGACTTCTGATACAGGAAAACGAATGTTCCTATAAATATCAGTGCGATGAGCACCAATATGCCTATTTTGATATACTTCTTCATATAAATTGGTTTATGTTTTTATTTCTTCATTACTAACAGCAGGTAAGCGTTTATTCGTCGCGTATCGCCTCTATCGGTTTGATAGCCATGGCACGGTAAGCAGGT
>OGHY01001430.1_pt1 | contig 11003 bp, 9 predicted proteins | sample 1571541 | NCBI WGS metagenome assembly OGHY01 (sample SAMEA2581943, study PRJEB24529) | metagenome | biome: Human gut stool | place: China | collected 2011
AAGTTATTATGCAACGCAGCACTTTCAAAGTCCTTTTCTATGTGAAAAGGCAGTCGGAAAAACACGGTCAGGTTCCCGTTATGGGCCGTATCACCATCAACGGTACGATGTCGCAGTTCAGCTGCAAACTCTCGGTTCGTTCTTCTCTCTGGGATGCCAAAGCGAACAAAGCCGCAGGCAGAAGCGTCGAATCGCAGCGCATCAACGAAAAGCTGGAAAATATCAAGACCAATATCGGCAAACAGTATCAGCGTCTCTGCGACCGGGATTCATACGTAACGGCCGAAAAGGTTCGCAACGCCTTTCTGGGAATGGGTGATGATTGCCGTCTTTTGTTACAGACCTTCGACGAATACCTCGCAGGGTTTCTCAAACGCGTAGGCAAAGACCGCGCTTATTCCACCTATGAGGATTACTGTCTGCGACGCAGGCGTCTTGCCGCTTTCCTCGAATACGAATACCATGTAAAGGACATTCCGTTCAAAGAGCTGAAACGGGATTTTATCGAAAAAGAATAGGATAAAATGAAGATTTGAGCAGAATTGAGCATTTCAACTGACTGTCAGTAGGTTTGGGCATAGGTTGGCACAAGGTGGCACAGATGGGGAAGACAGGCTTTGGGAAGAATATGGAAACAGATGCACTTCCAAATCATTACCCGATATCGGATGCACTTTTAATACTAACGGTCTATATTTCTGCGTTCTGCGTAGGTTTACATTCTGCCCTTACAACTCCCATAAACTAATTTTGCACCAAACAAAAAGTAAGGATTATGAGGAGTACATTCAAGACCGTGTTCTACGTGAACGCAAGCAAAGAGAAGAACGGAGTTGTCCCCATCATGGGACGTGTGACCATCAACGGGACTATCGCACAGTTCAGTTGCAAGCAGACCATCCCAAAAGCACTTTGGGATGCAAAGGGAAACCGCGCCAAAGGCAAGAGCAAGGAGGCACAGGCGGTAAACTTCGCGTTGGACAACATCAAAGCACAAATAGTGAAGCACTATCAGCGTCTTTCCGACCGTGAAGCCTGTGTGACCGCTGAAATGGTACGTAACGCTTATCAGGGCATAGGCACAGAATATGAGACCTTGTTACGTGCCTTTGACAAGGAGAACGCGGCTTTTGCCAAACGTGTGGGTAAAGACCGCTCCAAGCGCACATATCTGAAATACCTGACTGTCCGCAAGTATGTAGCCGAGTTTATCAGAAAGCAATATAAACGTGCCGACATAACGATGAACGAACTTACGGAGGACTTCATCCGCGACTATTGCCTGTACCTGCGCAACGAGGCAGGGCTTGCGCAATCTTCCGTGTGGATATACTCCATACCATTGAAACATATCGTCACCACGGCTCACTACAACGGAAAGATACCAAGAAACCCGTTTGCAATGTACCACGTTGACCCCGACCATAAGGAGCGCGGCTTTCTGACGGAGGAGGAACTTCAGGCATTGGGCGCAATCAAACTGAAAAATCCAAACTTCGCGCTGGCAAGGGACTTGTTCCTGTTCGGATGCTGGACGGGCATATCGTTCATAGACATCAAGAACCTCACGACTGACAATATCGTGGAAATGAACGGTGCGCGGTGGATTGTGTCGAAACGGCAAAAGACAGGTGTCCCGTTCCAAGTCAAGCTGATGGACATTCCGATGCAGATAATCAAGCGTTACGAGCCGTTCCGAAAAGACAAGAGGCTATTTAACATAGGCTCACTTGACATGGTAAACAAACGCATAAAGAACATAGCGAAGAAGTGCGGTATCGAGAAGCCGGTTTCCTTTCACCTCAGCCGCCACAGCTTCGCTGTCATGGCATTGAACTACGGTATGCCGATAGAAAGCGTGAGCAAGATACTCGGACATACGGACATCAAGACCACGCAAATTTATGCCAAGGTAACGAACACGAAACTAAACAGCGACATTTCCGCCTTTGAGAACAAAATAAGCGGACGTTTCGACATATAACCGCTTGATTATGGAACGGGGCATTATTACGATGAATGAGTACGGTAGAGTGACTATACCCACTTCTACAAATGTATGGATGACAGAGGCAGAGCTGTCCTCATTGTTGGGTACAATCGCCCCAACACTCCGTGCCGCCATCCGAGCCGTATATAAGAGTGGAGTGCTGAAACGACATGAGGCAGAACGGTATATCCGTTTGCCCGACGGCTACGGCATGGAAGTGTACGCCCTGCCTATGGTCGTGGCAATTGCATTCCGCATCAATACCCCATGTGCGGCAATGGTGCGCGATACCCTGCTGGAAAGGCTGTACGGGCGAGAAGAAAAACAAGTCCTGTGGGTGTCAATTGACAGACCGATGTGCGAGTGTTAGAGCGTGGGTACGTACCTACGTAAACAGCCCGAAGAAGCGAGAAAGGAATGCTTCTTCGGGCTTTCTTTTTGTTTTGCCGCACCTTTTCTTATGTGCTTTTCTGCATTTTCTTGTCAGTTTGTTACGATTGCGCCGTTCCGCTTCGTTTTGCGTATCAGAGTTTTATGCGTTGCATCATAACTTTGTACCCGATTGTTTAACCCGTTGCCGACACTGCTGTCGGCGACACAAAACCAAGCAAAGCCTATGGCAGAACAAGACGAATTCATCCGTGTGGGGACAACCCTCTACAAGATTGTTGACCAGCCGCTGATTGACGGGGGCTGTGTGAAGAAACGCATCGCATGGAACTCCGAGACCTTGCGGCAGGACTACGGCAAAGACCGCATGGCTACCGTGCCGAAGTATGACGGTTTCTGTACCGTCCCCGACCATGTGGGCTACAAGCCCGTTGTCGGAAAGTTCCTCAATCTCTATGAGCCGATAGGACACCGACCGCAGGAGGGCAGTTTCCCCTGCATCCGCTCGTTAGTGGAGCATATCTTCGGAGAACAATACGAGTTGGGCATGGACTACATGCAGTTGCTCTACCTTTATCCTATTCAGAAACTTCCTATCCTGTTGCTCGTGTCCGAAGAACGGAACACGGGCAAAAGCACGTTCCTCAACTTCCTGAAAGCCATTTTCCAAGACAACGTGACGTTCAACACCAACGAGGACTTCCGCAGCCAGTTCAATTCCGATTGGGCAGGGAAGCTGCTCATTATGGTGGACGAAGTACTGCTCAACCGCAGGGAGGACAGCGAACGTCTGAAGAACCTCAGCACTACACTTTCCTACAAGGTGGAAGCCAAGGGCAAAGACCGTAACGAAATCGGTTTCTTCGCCAAGTTCGTGTTGTGTTCCAACAACGAGCATCTGCCCGTCATCATCGACGCAGGCGAGACACGCTATTGGGTACGCAAGATAGAGCGGTTGCAGTGTGACGACACCGACTTCCTGCAAAAGCTGAAAGATGAAATCCCGGCTTTCCTGTATCATTTGCAGCACAGGACGCTGGCAACGAAAAAAGAAAGCCGTATGTGGTTTTCACCGAAGCAAATAGAAACGGAAGCCTTGCGGAAGATTATCCGCAGTAATCGCAACCGCCTCGAAATAGAAATGGCGGACTTGCTACTCGACATCATGGCGAAGATGGAGATGGAAACGGTGTCATTCTGCCTGCATGACATCATCCCCCTGTTGCTGTGTTCGCAGGTCAAGGCGGAGAAGCTGCAGGTGCGGAAAGTGGTGCAGGAATGCTGGAAGCTGTCCCCTGCACCCAACGGGCTTACCTATACCACCTACGTGTATGGCGGCGAGGGACGCTATCAGCCACGCAAGGGAGTGGGCAGGTATTACACCGTAACCAAGGGACTGTTGGAAAGCCTGTGATATTCTGTTGAATTGTTGAATATATATAATAGAATGTTGATATATAGCAATATACAGACTCAACAGAATACCAACAACGCCCAACGGACGATGAAGAAGGAACAAGGCAACATTCGGTTCTGCCCTCACTTCTTCTTTTCGTTGCCGTTTGTTGGGCATCATGCGTTTGTTGAGGACAAGTTGAGCGCGTATCAAACAATATACCAATGTATTATGTGTCATATTCAACACTTCAACGCTTTTACACCCGTCAACAAGTCCGTGGGGAAAACGGCTGGATGCCCCCAGCAGGTATTACGTATGCCGACATGCCATCATGCCGACAAGCAGGCATGGCAACATGACGGCACGAAACTATGGTGACATACCGACATGGCGGCATGACATGCCATCCCAAGCTGGCGAAAGAGGAAAGACATCCGGCGACCACCGACAGCGCAGCGGATTTTGAGGAACGGAAAAGCCATAGCTCATTAGGGCGTTTTCTTCACGCACCGCTGCGCTAATGCTAAAAACGCCCCAATGAGCCGAAGGGGTTACCCCCTCTGGACACCCCCGTTTTCATGCGGCACGACCGCAACGGACGGGAATGAACAAACAAGTTTGTAGAACCTATAAAAATAAAAGACAAAAATGGGATACATAAGCATCCAAATCAACAAGGCGAAAGGCTCGGCGGACACGGGCGCGTCCGACCACATCGAACGCAAAACCGTCCCCAAGAACGCCGACCCTACACGCACCTGCCTCAACCGTGAGCTGGTGGACTTCCCCGATGGCGTGACAGACCGCACCGGAGCAATCAACCACCGCATCCGCACGGCAGGCATCAAGAGGAAGATAACGCCCGACCAAGTGAGGGCAATCCGCATCGTGCTTTCAGGCACGCATGAGGACATGATGAAAGTGAAGGACGAGGGCAGACTGAACGAATGGTGTGTCGACAACCTGCAATGGCTGCACCGCACTTTCGGACGGGAGAACACCGTTTCGGCAGTCCTGCACATGGACGAGCATACGCCGCACATCCACGCCACGGTCGTACCGATTGTAACGGGCGAGCGCAGGAAAGCGAAAAAGAAGCAACAGGCAGAGGGCAAGCGCACCTACCGCAAGAAAACGGATGCCATTCGCCTGTGCGCCGATGACGTGCTGACACGTGAGAAGCTGTCAGCCTATCACGACAGCTACGCCGAAGCAATGGCGAAATACGGCTTGCAGCGTGGCATCCGTGGCTCGGAGGCACGGCATACCACCACCGCCCAATATTACCGTGATTTGAAGCGGCAGACGGGAGAACTTGAAGCCAATGTGCAGCAGTTGCAAACGGAAAGACAACAGGCGGAACAGAAACTTGACGAGGTGAAGCAAGGAATCAAGTCGGAAAAACTGGAAGCCGCTAAGACCGAGGCGAAAGCCGCACTCGTGGCAAAGGTCGGTTCTCTTTTGGGTGGTGGAAAGTTGAAAGCGGAAAGGGAAGGGTTTCAACAACGCATCGCAGAACTTGAAAATAAAAATGCAAGATTAGAGCAATATATCAAGCAGATGGAACGTGAACACCAAGCCCAATGCATCAAGTTCAGTGAGTATATAGACAAGGTAAAACAATACTTCCCTCATGTGGATAAATTGTTGCCCTTGATAGACTTCTGCCGTAATACGCTGCACTTCTCCGAACAGATTATCCAAGAATTGTGCAAGTTGAAGAAAGTGAAGTTGAAAGGTGATTTTTATTCACCCGAATTTAACCGTAAATTCCATGCAGAAGGTGCGGCTTTCTCGTTTGAAGAAGATAAAAGCAGAACTGGACATTTCCGAATATGCGTGAATGATATTCCGCTTGTGCAATGGTTCCGGCAGAAGGCGCATGAATGGAGAAACGGTTTGGGGATTACTACCCAAAAGCAAAGTAATGGGATGAAAATTTAATGCACGCGCATAAATCCCGCTCAAACAGTCTCAAAAAGTAAAGAAAATCATTCAATGAAAGGAATTTATCAAGGATTTTAGCTACTTTTGCAATTGGATTGGGGAAGCCCTTTCCGAGACATAGAAAAAGAAGAAGCGTTATGCTTATCTTGTAGAACGGAAACCTGAGAAATTTCTGAATTGTGTACAAGGGTAGCATAGTGGTTCTCACGCTATAGCGTGGGCTGCTATTACTACATCTGTACACAGGGTTTTCTCAGGACCTCCGAACTAAGACGTAGCATCGCAGTGCCACGCTTCGTGTTTTGGATAAGTGTCAATAATTATCATTAAAATAGTGAACATTATGAAGAATGTTATTACCTTACTATCCTGTGCAGTTGCATTAGTTATGACTTCTTGCACACTCTCTAACGAGGAAAAAGCTGAGAAGTTGGTTAAAGAGACGCTTAAAGACTATCTCTATCACCCAGATTCTTATGAACCAATATCAACAAAAGTTGATAGTATGTTCATTGATGTAACTACTATTGAACCTATTATGAAAATTAGTGAGGACATCAAAGATTTGATGTCTAAAATAAACAGATGTAAAATGAAAGTCGAATCCGCAGAATCTTCTATGGATATTTTTGCTCCTAATGGATATTCTTCTCAATACTCTCGTGGAGAATATGCGCGGGCAAAAAAAGAGAAAGAAGAAGCCAAATCTGATTTGGATAAATATACCAAGAAACTTTCAGAACAACTTGTTTCTCTAAAAGAAAATGTTGCAAAATATCACAAAGGTGAATTTACAGGTTGGGCGGTAAGTCATAGATTTAGGAGTCTTAATGGCGCAGGCTCAATGACCATTCCGGGAGAAATGATTTTCTTTTGCGATAAAGAGTTTACAACTTGTGGCGGTTATGAAGTTGATAAGTTTGAGAACTTTGCAAAAATCTTGAAAGCTGTAGATGAAGCAACTTCTGATGAAGATATAATAGATTATTTTAGGGAGGATAGCTTTTTACTGTAACTCCCGTCTTTTAATAGAATAGAAAGTTAGCGTGCCTTCATGGCACGTTAACCTTTTATACAATGTAAACTTTATCAACGGCAAATCTTTCTTTTAGTATGCAGGCATTGTTTATTGGGGTAATTTGTATTATAACTATTTCAATTTGTTATATAGCTATAACAAGAACACGCCTAAAAAATAAGTCCAAGGAACTTTCTGAAAAGTTAAACCACATATCTTCTTATAGCAATAAATCCAATTATGAGCAAGCAAGAGAAAGATTGTCGGCATTAAACAACGGAGCATTTATTGATATTCCGTCCGACCTTAATAGCACTTTTTCAGGGAAGATAATATCTGCAACGCAAGAAAAAGATTTTGTCAATCATTATAAGCCGCATTTTCAAGAAGCATATTCACTTGTTAAGAAACTTGAAGCCTTTAATATCACTCCATCTGAAACCATATTCAAATTTATCAGTGACTTTGGGGCTATCAATAGACTTGTAAAACAACATAATGAGGGAATCATTACATTTCTACTTGACACGCATAAAGAGTTTTTCGACCATTGCCTAAAATATCCGTTAGACAAGCAACAAAGACGCTCAATCGTTTCAGAAGAAGAAAATTGTTTAGTAGTCAGTAGTGCAGGGAGTGGAAAGACTTCATCCATCGTAGGGAAAGTAAAGTATTTGACTGAAATAAAGAAAATCAACCCTCAAAATATTCTCCTTATCAGCTACACAAACAAGGCTGCCGCTGAATTAACAGAAAGAATGGGTATTGCTGGTTTGCGAGGGTACACTTTTCACAAACTTGCCCTTGACATTATCGGACAGACAACAGGACAAAAGCCATCAATATATGAAAATACGGACGCGCTCTTCGTGAAAATCTACCATGAATTATTGAACGACAAGAAATTCAAGAAAAGCGTAATAGAATACTTCATTGATTATCAAACGCCCGAAAAGGAGTGGGAAAAGCGGAAGAATGAGCGTAGGCAACAACTTTCAGAGCAAAAAGAGGTGCGTTTGAAAGCAACGTTTCCCGATATGGATGGAAAAACTGTTTATGTACGGAGTGAACAAGAGCAGAAAATATGCTTTGCGCTATCTTCCCTTAGCGTAAAATTCAGATATGAAGAGCCATACGAGCATCCATTGGTAGACGAGATGCACTCTCAATACAAACCGGATTTTTCCATTTATTTTGAACAAGGTGGAGAAACAAAGCGAATATATTTAGAGCATTTTGGAGTGGACGAGCATGGGCTTGTTCCTATATGGTTTGCCAAAGACAGAGGCATTACCTATGAAGAAGCAAACCAAAAGTACAACGATGGCATAACATGGAAAAAAGCGGCACATGAGAAATTCGGCACTAAGCTGTTGACAACTTCAAGTGCAGACTTTCATTATTCCGATATTCGGGAGAAGTTGAAAACCTTATTGGAAAAGGCTGATGTTTCCATCCAAGAGAAAACAGATGCAGAATTATACGATATGGTTCTTCCCCCGAACAGCAAGCATGAGAAGGCTTTTATCCGCCTTGTCGTGACTTTTGTGACATTGATAAAGTCAAGTTGCAAATCTGTAGATGAAGTATTAAGGCAAACTAAAAACGCAGGGGACGAACGCAGTACGTTCATTATCAAAAACATCTTTCAGCCCGTTTATAAACGGTATATTGAAGAATTGGCGAACATCAACCAAATAGATTTTACGGATGCAATTCTGCAAGCTACCGACATTTGTCGTTCCTCCCATCCTGTGAAGTATGATTATATCATTGTGGATGAGTTTCAAGACATATCAGTTGACCGTTACAACTTCTTAAAAGTATTGCGAGAGGGAAATCCACCCGCCAAGTTGTATTGTGTGGGCGATGACTGGCAGTCCATCTATCGTTTTTCGGGGAGCGACATGGCACTTTTCAATCAGTTTTCAGATTACTTCGGCCAGACAGAAGTTAATAAGATTGAAACAACATATCGGTTTGGAGAGCCTTTAGTCAGCCTGTCCTCGCAATTTATCCAACGCAACGAAGCCCAAATTAAAAAGAACATCCATCCTTTTAACCCACAAGTTAAAACAGAATTACAGTTTTGCGATTATGAAAGACGAGATTATTGCAATGTTATCGGACAATTGGTCGCGTCAATTCCATTAGACAAATCAGTCTTTTTGTTAGGGAGATATTCCTTTGACGATTATTACCTGTCGTTCATGTATAAATCCGTGAAAGAGGGTAATCGCTTTTTCTATATCATCGGAGACAGGAAAATAGAGTTTCTGACCGTTCATAAATCCAAAGGACTTGAAGCAGACTATGTGATAATTCTTCAATGCAACAAGGACACATACGGGTTTCCCTCACTTGTAAGCGATGACCCTGTGCTTAATTATGTCTTGACAAAAAGCGACCAATATCCATACGGAGAAGAACGCAGGCTGTTTTATGTAGCCATTACCAGAGCTAAAGTAAAGACCTATATACTGTATGACAGACGCTTTCCTTCCGTTTTCGTAGACGAATTCTTGCATCCGGAAAAAATCACGGAAGAAAGTTATGCCAAGCATCCAAACGCCAACAAAAAGTGGACACGCAGTGCGGATAATTTTCTGCTTACCCTTTATCATGAAGGGAAAAGTATAAAATACATAGCCGAGAAAATGGGCAGAAGTCAAACCTCGATAGTAATGCGATTAGGAAAATTGGAAGGGAAACGGCAATAAAATACTGATTGCATTTCGTTTGTCGAAAATATATGTTACCTTTGCATAGAGTTGTTTGACAGCAATGTACTGCACATCGCAGAATTTATGACCGTTGCCAAGTCATTACCTCACTTGTGGCAAAAAGTGCGCAAGTTGCTTATTCCTAAATTATTCCTATCTTATAGCTGTATTTCCGCGAAAAGTTCGTCGTCTACCTCTCCACGGTAAAGGGTCTTGCTTCCGGGACGATCTGTGCCGGGGGCAAGAAACTGCGTCTGATGACCTATACGGCCTATAAGAACGGCTGGATTGCCGTCGATCCTTTCGCCGGATTCCATGTCAGGCCCAAATACGCCGAACGGCGCTATTTATCCGCTTCGGAATTGCAGGCCGTGATGGACGTCGAACTTCCCAACTATCGTACGGGCATCAACCGGGATGTCTTCGTTTTCTGCGCCTTTACGGGTCTGAGCCATTCGGACGTTGCAAAGCTGACCCACACAGATATCCATACAGACGACAACGGGGATCGTTGGATCATCGACAAACGTCAGAAGACAGGCACGCAGTTCCGTGTCAAACTCCTTCCCGTTGCTGAAATGATCTACAAACGTTATAAGGATACATACCGCACAGGGGAGAAGGTTTTTCCGCTTAAAGGCACTTATAAAACCCTGAACATGTCCTTACGGCATGTTGCCAGACATGCTGGATTGTCATTCAATCCGACAATGCACATGGCGCGGCACACCTTTGCCACAACGGTTACGCTCACGCAGGGCGTACCTCTGGAAACAGTCAGCAAGATGCTGGGACATAAACGCATCACCACAACACAGATTTATGCCAAAATCACCAATGACAAGATCAGACGGGATATGGCGGCATTGAGCGAGAAACTCAACAGCGTCTTCAAGGTCGCACAGTAATCCGAGCGAATCGCCCGCAGCCGATACAGAAAATTCAGAAACTCGAAATAAGAAGGATTGTAATTGAATTTACGTATAATTTAACTTATGCAATACCGACACAATCGTATTAACACAAAGGACTGTAATATGGCGCGCAAATTCGTAAAAGCAGGTTTGCATGCGGAAACATTGCGATTTGATTATTTAAGATGACCCGATATAAAGACGCATGTAACAATTTGTCTATCTGAGTGTAAGTTTATTGCTGCAAATTGATTCTGATTATTATCTAATGAAGTATAAGGTTTATCCAAATATCTAAAGTTGTAGAACTCTTTTGATCTCTTGCTCCATATTCAGAAGTTTCATGTGTGTTAAAAACATTTGCTCGTCTATACGATTTCTAAATTAACAAAAGCCGCGTATCACTTACGCGATACGCGGCTCCACTAATTGCGATTAGGTACAACTTATAACCTTTCGGCAGATCTTCAGGATATATTGATAAACAGGCAGCCATTAACTATTCCATTCGACAAGTTAATATCCGTTGCCGAAGAGTCCAAACGTCCAGACTACTTTCCAAGCAGCTTCTTGACCTCTTCGGCTACGGTCTTGCCGTTGTAACCGAACTTCTCGTCGAGAA
>OGHY01001433.1_pt1 | contig 10982 bp, 7 predicted proteins | sample 1571541 | NCBI WGS metagenome assembly OGHY01 (sample SAMEA2581943, study PRJEB24529) | metagenome | biome: Human gut stool | place: China | collected 2011
TCGCCGTCAGGTTCTCGATTTGGATGCACAATACAATGTCAAAGAGCAGCAGCACGTAGAAGCCCACGAAGTAGAGGATATTATGGCGTAAAACAAAGTCGTAACAAATCAAAGAAAATACACGTTATTCCATTGATACACAGAAACTTCTTTGATTTGATTTCTTTTATTTCCTTGACTGTTAAAAATCTATTTTTGGTGCATTTTTGTTGCATGTTTGTTACGCGAAACAAAATAATCTTTATAACTTTGACCTCAGAGAAACCCGAATGGGGGCATAAAATAGAAACAAATAAAAGCATATAACAGCATGGGAAGACAAAAGAAAGTATCAAAACCGAAAGAGCCTGTTCGCATTCGTCAGCGCAAGTTGAAGAATGGAAATATCAGCCTCTATCTCGACATTTATTCAGATGGCTTCAGAAAATACGAATCGCTGTCGCTCTACCTCGTTCCAGAGAAAGACCCGATTTCAAAAGACCAGAACAGACACGCTATGCAAGTGGCAAACAAGGTGAAGTCAGAAAGAATATTGGGGTTGCAGAACCGTGGCATCAAACAATGGGAGAAAATCAAGCAGGAGAATATGCCACTGCTGACTTGGCTCTGCAAATATGAGGAGTCGGACGGCAACTTTGCCAAATCCACATTGAAAGGCAGAAAGGAGATGCGCCACAAGATAGAACAGTACCTTGCCACGACTGGCGACATCAATATCTGTTTGTCAGAAATAGATGTTGATTTCTGCCGTGGCTTCGTGAAGTTTTTGAAAACCGCACATCATGGAGTGAAGAAAGACGCTACAGCTGTAATCAGTCAAGGTTGCGCCCATCATCATCAGGCGGTATTCAATGGAGCGTTGAACAAGGCTGTGCGTGAGGGTATCATAGCAAGCAATCCAATGAAACTGTTGGATGCTAAGGAGAAGCATCAGCCAGCTGAAAGCGTAAGAGAATATCTGACCATTGACGAGTTGAAAGCCATTATGAAAGCGGACTGCGCCAACACGGAAGTAAAAAAGGCATTTATCTTCTCTTGCTTTGCAGGATTGCGCTTGGGAGATGTACGTGCGCTCACATGGAACAAGGTGTTTCTCGCATCTGACGGAAAAACAAAGTTTGTCCGCACGATCATGGAGAAGACAAACAAGCTCGTCAATGTTCCATTATCAAAAGAGGCTCTGAACTGCCTTAATGAAAAAGAAGACCCGAACGAGCCGATATTCACTTTGCCAGGCACTCCAACGGTATGTCACGACATCCGTAAATGGATGCAAAATGCTGATATTAAAAAGCATATCTCGTTTCACTGCTCACGGCACACTTTCGCAACGATGATGCTGACACTTGGAGTTGACATCTATACAACAAGCAAATTGTTGGGGCATAGCAATGTCTCTACAACACAGATATACAGCAAGATAGTGGACGAGAAAAAAGTGGAGGCGGTCAACAAGGTTGATAATCTATTTGATTAGCACTAATAAAAAAGGTAACTGAAAATGAGTATAGAGATAAGAACAAGAGTGTTAAAAAATGGCAGTCAATCGCTATACCTTGACTGCTATGAGAATGGTAAAAGGGAATATGAGGCACTGCATTTGTACCTTGTTCCAGAGGTAAACGAAGACGCAAAGCGAGAGAACAAGAACGCCATGAAAAAGGCGGTCGCAATCAAGGCTGAAAGACTCCTTGGTATTCGTAAGGAGGCAAATGTTCCGGATGAAACGGCATTAAGAAAGGCATCGCCTGTTTTCTATGAATGGCTGCTTGATTATCACAAGGGATTGATTAACAGCCAAGCGTATTCTCAGAACTACATCAAAAATGTATGGAAGCTGATAGCCATCATGCACCAATATATGAAATACAGCCATAAAAGTGGCATACGATTGATAGACTTCAATAAAAACGTATATGTGGGCTTCTTGATCTATATGAGGGACATCTATGTTTCGCCAAAGTCTCCAAGCAACCCTCAAAAGTTGGCACAGTCTACCATGCACCAAATGCAGACCACACTCAACACCATATTGAACAAGGCGGTCAGAAACGGTCTGATAAGTGCAAATCCTTTTGCTTCATTGGATATAAGGGAAAGGGTCAGCAAGGCAGAGAGTAATATCGTTGCATTGACAAAAGAAGAGGTCATGTCATTGGCTTCCGTTGAAACAGGCAGTCCTGCAACCAAACAATGTTATATGTTCTGTTGCTTTACAGGTTTAAGACATAGCGACATATCCAACTTAAAATGGAAGGATATTCGCCAAACTGATGCGGGATTGGCAATCTATCTGCCTCGTATGCAGAAAACCAAGCACCCCATTCTGATACCATTAGGCAAAAAGGCATTGGAATGGTTGCCCGACAAAGAAGATAAAAGTGAAGATAGCCTTGTGTTCAACACACCGCAAATCTGCAACTGTGACAGAGCCTTGAAGCACATGGCTAAACGAGCTGGCATTACAAAGGTTCTCGGATTTCACACAAGTCGGCACACTTTTGGAACGTTGGCTATCCTCGCAGGATGTGACATCTTGACTGTGAGCAAACTATTGGGTCATAAAAGTGTTAAGACAACACAGATATATGCTTCCGTAGCCATGCAGATGAAAGCGGATGCCGTCAAGCGAGTGGAAAAAGTATTTGGAAATTAGGGAAGAAAAGGAAGGGAGTAAGGAGGATAAAATCTCTTTATTCCCTTATTTCGTTCTGATTTAGCTACAAAAACACAAAAACACTCGCATAATCACTAAATATAGCATAAAACGAGCGGTTTGATGAAATAAAAGTGTTACATTTGCGTTATTATATGAAATAAAGGTTTGAAAAATGAAGCTGAACAGAATAAAACTGGTTCTGGTTGAGAAAGAAGTCTCCCAAACCGAATTGGCAAAGAAACTCGGAAAAAGTTTCAGCACCATAAATGCCTATTGCAGTAACCGCAAGCAGCCATCATTGGAATTGCTAAACGAGATAGCCGATATTCTCTCTGTCAGTATGAAAGACCTCATAGTGGATAAATAAAATCGTATGACTATGGCAAAAGATGCAAAATCAGCGTTCTGCGAGGACAGCAGGGTAAAGTTCCCCACACTCATGCACCTAATGGGTATGGGTTTCAAGTATGTTTCCTTGAAAGGACTGAAAACAAAATATGTGGAGGCTCCTAAAACGGAGTTTGACCCACTAACGAATATTTTGACGGATTATTTTACAGATGCTTACTGCACCCTCAATCCTAAGGCGGAGAAAAAGGATGCAGAGGATATGCTTGTCAAAATACAAAAGTCATTGCAGAATGACGATTTGGGCAGACAGTTCTACAATGAAATACTGTTGAACACTGGAGAAAGGATTATAGATTTGTCCTCTCCTGTAAATTTCTATAAGAACAACACTTTCCAGGTTGCCACAGAAATGACTTGTGGCAGCAAGGACAGCGACAACTACCGTCCCGACATAACGATTTTTGTAAACGGTTTGCCATTGGCTTTCATTGAGGTAAAGAAAGAGAATAACCATAAAGGCATACAAGCGGAAACAGACCGCATGAAACAACGTTTTGTCAATCCACAATACCGTCGCTTCTTGAATATCACACAGATAATGGTGTTCAGTAACGATATGGAATATGACAATAATGAGGTTACGCCAACTATCGGTGCTTTCTATGCCACTATCGGAAAGAAGAATACAAAGTACAACTGTTTCCGTGAGGAGGGACAGGACAGTTTCCCTACTGCACGGCATATTCACCAAGTAACGCCCGAAGAGGAAGAAGTCCTTTTGCGTGACAACAATGTGCCGCAATATAAGAACAGCAGTGAATACAAGACTAACTGTCTGGCAAATACTCCAACCAAGCGTATTTGTGACAGTCTGTTTTCTTTCAATCGTTTCCATTTTCTTTTGAAATATGGCATCGCATACGTTGACTATCCCAACGGGCTGCAAAAGCACATCATGCGCTATCCGCAGTTGTTCGCCACAAAAGCCATAGAGAGGTATTTGGAGACTGGCAAAAACAAAGGTATCATTTGGCACACGCAAGGTAGCGGAAAGACTGCCTTATCATTCTATAATGTGAAATACCTGACGGATTATTATTCAGCAAAAGGGATTGTTCCGCAGTTCTTCTTTATCGTTGACCGACTGGACTTGATGATACAAGCCCAAAGGGAGTTTTCGTATCGTGGTCTGAAAGTCAATTCCGTGCAGGATAAGGGGGCTTTTGCAAATATAATAAGCAGCGGTTTGACCACTCAGAACAGAGAGGGTAAGCCTGAGATAACCGTAGTGAACATACAAAAGTTCTCCAACGATTCAAAGGCTTTGGCAAAGAATGCCTACAATGTACCTGTGCAGCGCATCTATTTCATAGACGAGGCACACCGCAATTACAGTCCAGACGGCAGTTTCCTTAAAAATCTCATATCCAGTGATACGAATGCCGTCAAGATAGCCTTAACAGGCACACCAATCATCAGCAAGGAGTATAACACCAAAGATATTTTCGGTGATTACATACACACCTATTTCTATAATGCGTCCATTGCTGACGGTTATACACGCCGACTGATACGTGAAGATATAGGCTCAAACTATAAAATCAAGTTGAAAGAGGCTTTGAACAGCATCCGTGTAAAGGTACACAGCGTAAAGGAAAGCGATGTGTATGCCCACCATGTGTATGTGCAACCGCTTCTTGATTATATCATAGAAGACTTGCGCACATTCCGCCAAAAGAACGAAGACAACACGTTAGGCGGTATGGTTGTGTGCAATAGCAAGGAACAGGCACAACTCATGTACCGACTATTCCTTGAAAAGTATGCCGATGAAAGCGAACTTGACAACGAAACGGACGAGGACGGTTCAATCGTGTACAAAAGTATCAGTGCTGGCGAAATGGAAGTCAAGAAAAAGCCTTGTAAGAAAGGTTGCTATCGTGCTGCACTTATCACATACGACAGTTTCGACAAGGAAACTCGTGCCAAGTGGATAGAACTGTTCAAGGATGGCAAAATTGACTTGCTTATTGTGTTCCAGATGCTCCAGACAGGCTTTGATGCTCCACGTTTGAAGAAATTGTATCTGCACCGTATGGTCAAGGAGCATAACTTGCTCCAGACATTGACACGTGTAAACCGCCCATACAAGGACATGAAGTATGGCTATGTGGTGGATTTCGCCAACATTGAGGAGGAATACAGCAAGACAAACAAGGAGTATCAAGAAGAACTTGAACATGAGGTTGGCAAAGACAATATACAGAACACCGATCGCTTGTTGGTGTCAATGGACGAAGCCAAGAAAAGGGTTGATGATGCCAAGAAAGTGCTTGACAACTATGAACTGGGCAATCCAGAAATCTTCTCTCGCCAACTCAATTTGGAAGATGACAGAAATGTTGTCCGCACAGTCCTCAACTCTCTTGAAGATATGCGGAGTTTGCAGAACATGCTTACTTCGCAAGGCTCTAACGCTGACGAGGTTGTGGAAATCAGCGACATTCACAACTTGATAAAGGCAGCGAAGAACCGTCTTGACCTGTTGGGCTTCATAGACAATTCCGATGAGAACGCCAATGCAAAGCAACTGCTCAATATGGCATTGGAAAACATTGAGTTTTCTTTTGAAAAGCGTGGCGAGGGTGAGTTGGAGATACAGGAACAATACAAGCAAAGCGTGGAACACGCTCGACAGCAACTGAAAGCGTGTGTTGACACCGATGACCCAGAATATCGCTCTATCTTGGAAGAGTTCCTGCGCCTGTTCCGTAAAAAGGAAATGGAGTCACAGGAGGAGTTTAATATGCACAAAAAGGTGCAGAACGTGAATGACATTCTGCGTCGCATCAAGAAACTGAATGAACGTGACGCTTTGGAAGCTATCAAGTACAATGGTGATACCAAGTTTGTGCGTGTGGAGAAACGCCTGAAAGAGAAAGACAAGGAAGAAACCGAACGCAAGGTTACGCCACGCAACTACGCATGGACGGAGGAAAAGGAGAAAATGACCATCATTCTGCTTGCCATCAAGGAAGATGTGGACGATGTGTATTTCCATAACCAATCCATCTTGGAAGTTCCAGAGTATTTCAAGAAGAACATCCTTACTTACGTCACACGCCATTTCAAGGAAGAAGCGGTAAAGACCGACCGGGAGGTGCGCAAGTATGTGAGTGAGATAATAAACAGAGAATATCAAATAGCAAGATAACAAACGAATGAAAAATATAGAAGAAATAAAAAATCAGACCTATGCGCTGATTGATGACTTGAAAAAGACTACCACAGAGAATGGACTCGCTGGTAGCGGTAACGAATATGTGGTTATTGTGGAGATTTTCCTCTACAAGTTCCTTAATGACAAGTTTATCTATGAGGCTAAAAAAGAAAAACCAGAACTGGCTAATGCCGAGGATTTCTTTGCAGCTCTTGATGCCATGTCGGAAGATGATTATGAGGAGATGTGCGATTCCATGCTCGACACAATCATCTTGAAAAAGGAACATCTTATTCCGTTCCTTGCCAAGCGACAGAACGAGGATAAGTTTGCCGAGCTGTTCGATTCTACATTGGAGAGTATAGCAAGCGAAAACTCAGACATCTTCTATATCCTCAATGAGGACGAGACCAGAGTTTCCATTATGAAGCCTATATCTGATGTGGTTTCTGGTGGAACGAACAAGAAGAATGCCTTTTGCCGTTCGCTAATTGGTGATGTGGCAAGTTTCTCGTTTGAGAATGCCTTTGAAGCTGGCTATGATTTCTTCTCCACGATATTTGAATACCTTATAAAAGATTACAATGCCAATGGTGGTGGCAACTATGCCGAATACTACACGCCTCACGCTATTGCAGCTATCATGGCTCAACTGCTTGTTGATCCATCGGAAGATGTAAGGAGCGTGACTTGCTATGACCCATCGGCAGGTACAGGAACACTTGTTATCGCCTTGGCTCATGCCATCGGTGAGCAAAACTGCACAGTTTATACACAGGACATCAGCGATAAGTCATCAACAATGATGATGTTGAACCTTATCCTTAACAGCATGAGCCATTCTCTGACCCATGTAATACAGGGTAACACGCTAAAGCATCCATTCCACAAGAATGAGGATGGCTCGTTGCGTAAGTTCGACTATATTGTCAGCAATCCACCTTTCAAGTTGGACTTCTCCGACTATCATAGCGATTTGAAGACCGATAGTTACAAGGGGCGTTTCTTTGCTGGCATTCCAAACATTCCTTCCAAAAACAAGAAAGGCATGGAAATCTATCTGTGCTTCTTCCAACACTTACTTTACAGTCTGAAAGAGGACGGTAAGGCGGCTATTGTCGTGCCTACGGGTTTCATCACGGCTAAAAGTGGTATCGCTTTCAAGATACGTAAGCACTTGGTCGATGGCGAGAAGTCCATTCTGCGTGGTGTGGTAAGTATGCCAAGTAATATCTTTGCAAATACAGGCACCAATGTAAGTGTGGTGTTCATTGACAAATCTGGCGTAGATAAACCAGTACTCATTGATGCAAGCAAACTTGGTGAGACAATCAAAGAGAATGGCAACCAAAAGACAAAACTGCGCACAGAGGAGATACAACAGATTGTCAACACATTCCGCAACAAGGAGGTGGTTGAAGACTTCTCTGTCACTCCAACTTTTGATGAGATAAAGGAGAAGGGCTACAGTTTCTCCGCAGGTCAGTATTTCGACATCAAGATTGACTATGTGGATATTACGGAAGATGAGTTCAACCGTCGTATGGATAATTTCAAGACCACGCTAAGACAGCAATTCAGCGAAAGTCACCGTTTAGAAGAAGAGATTATGAAGCAGTTGGATTGTATCGGTTTCAATGAAAATGTTGGAAAGGAATAACAGGATGAACGAAATAACAAAAGACAGCAATACATTGTTGCCTACAGGCTATGTTCAATGGCGTAAAAACATTGAGCATCTAATTGACACTGCAAAGTTGAAAACAGCTATTAGTGTCAATATGGGTACTTTGTCGCTATATTGGAATATAGGGAAAAGCATATTGCAGAAACAGGAACAGGAAGGTTGGGGTAAACAGGTTATAGAACAACTGTCAAAGGATTTAATCTCTCGTTATCCAGATGACCGTGGCTATTCCAAACGCAACCTTGGCTATATGAAGAGTTTCGCCATGCAATATCCTGATTTTCCATTTTTGCAAGTGCCACTTGCAAAATTAAAAGAACTGCCAATTTTGCAAGCGACACTTGCAAAATTAGAGGGTGAAGGTAAGGATTTTGTGCAAGTACCGCTTGCACAAATATCTTGGTATCATCATATCTCATTGCTACCCAAGGTGAAAGACGAAGCACAACGTGCCTACTATATAACGGAAACAGCCCAAAATGGGTGGAGTCGTGATGTGATGCTCCTTCAGATAGACAATGGGTATATCCATGCAAAAGGTCATGCCATCAACAACTTTGAGCAGACATTGCCGCCCCCTCAGTCAGACTTGGCTCGCTACATATTCAAAGACCCTTACAACTTTTCATTCATTGGAACAGTTGCATTGCAAAACGAACTGGATATAGAAAAGTCTTTGACAAGCAAGATTACCGATTTTCTCCTTGAAATGGGACGCGGTTTTGCTTATATAGGCAGACAATACCATATTTCGGTTGACGGTGATGATTACTATATCGACTTATTGATGTACCACCTCAAATTGCATTGCTATGTTGTAGTGGAATTGAAAGCTGTGGAGTTCAAGCCAGAGTTTGTAAGCAAACTAAACTTCTATATTTCGGCTGTTGACGATTTGGTAAAGTCGCCAGAAGACAAACCTACCATAGGCTTGCTTCTTTGCCGAACCAAGAGCAACAAGAAAGCTGAGTTTTCACTTCGTGGCATTACCCAACCAATGGGTATTGCACAATATGAAACGGAAAAACTCTTTGCTGATGTAGCATCGGCATTGCCGCAGATTGAGGAAATAGAGAAATCTGTTGAAGATTTAGAAAAGTGACAAAGATTTACATAATAGTGATTAATGGGCAGATATTTCCATTTTGGAAACACCTGACTACTATCACAATATAATGGAATAAATGGAACTAAAAAAATACAAACTTGCCGACATCGCTAAAATTGAGATTAGCGGTGTTGACAAGAAAACAATAGAGGGTGAAACACCTGTGCGTCTGTGCAACTTTGTTGACGTCTATTACAACTGGGCTGTCACCAAAGAAAAAGCAAAGTCGTTTATGGCAGCATCAGCCAAACAGACAGAAATTGACAAGTGCTCAATAGGCAAAGGCATGGTTGCAATAACAAAGGATAGTGAAACAAGGGACGATATAGGTGTTGCCACTTATATCGCCGACGACTTCGAGAATGTCGTTCTTGGTTATCATTGTGCCTTGATTATTCCCAATTCTGCTATTGTTAACGGAAAATATCTGAATGCTTTTATGCACACTCGCTACATCCAGAAGTATTTTGAAAATAATGCTTCTGGTAGTGGTCAGCGTTACACTCTTTCCAATGATACGATAGGCAACATACTTGTATTGCTCCCATCTATAGAGGAACAGCATATCATTGGAAATGTGTTGGCTGACATTGACCGTAAAATTGAACTCAACAAGCAGATAAATGATAATTTAGAGGCGATGGCAAAGCAACTCTACGACTATTGGTTTGTACAGTTTGACTTCCCAAATGAGGAAGGAATGCCGTATAAATCAAGTGGTGGTGAGATGGTATGGAATGAAAAGTTGAAACGTGAAATTCCTAAGGGATGGGAAGTGAAGCACCTTGGTGATATTATAGAAACCAATAGAGGTATTTCTTATAATACGTCCTCTATTTCAGGTGGTGGTGTGCCCATGATAAATTTGGCATCTTTTAATGTTAATGGAACATATAAAGATGCAGGAATTAAAACTTATAATGGATCATATACAAAAGAAAAAGTACTAAAGCCGTTCGATTTGGTTCTTTGCAACACCCAACAAACTGCTATAGATTTTTCAAAGGACATTATAGGCAAAGCCTTTCTTGTCCCTGATGTGTTTGAAGGTGATATTGTATCATCACACCACATAAATACAATTAAAACTGAGGATTATTATAAGGCATATATTGCGTATTTATCCAACACTTCGCATTTCCATAAATATGCTGCAGGATGTTGTTCGGGAACTAATATTTTAGGTCTGGATTTCAATAGTTTCTCTCAATATAAAATGGAAATTCCACCAGTATATCTATTAGAAGAATTTCAAAAGATAATTATTGACATCGTAAAGAGGGAGAGTGTAATTATAAAAGAAAACAAAACTTTGACTAAGCTGCGTGACGAACTTCTGCCTCTTTTGATGAATGGTCAAGCAACGGTAAATTATCATTTATCCGACGATTGATAGCGATTTTATTGTCTATATCAGTGAGAATACGCCCTATATTCTTCTGAACATCAAAATCTGGAACCCAAACGGTACAGTCTTTGATCTTTTCGGGAGATGTATGGCGTATTTTCGTTTGTTGTGCAGCAGCACTCAACTGCTGTCGCACAATAGAAGAAGAAATCAAATAGTAGCAAAAATTAGGGTCAAGAAGTCCCTTTTTGCATCTTACAAGGGCTACATCCTGACTTTGAATATACTTGCCACTTTCGGGAATACGTGCAGTAGTTCCCAACAAACCAAGTGATTGCTCGGTAAGTGGAGTGATAATGTCACCTTCGTTAAGTATAAACTCGTCACGAACTGTACCAGTAAAATACAAATCCGTCTTAGAAGTGTTTTCTTTGAACCCACCTCCATTCATATTGAAATTTCCAAGGGTTAAACGTACCAGTTTTCCCTCTTCTGCGTAAAACTGACCAGAGAGACTTGCACCACGAGTAACCTCTACCAGTTCACTCAGCTTGTATTTTGTCATTTTCATATTCTGCTTGCTTTCATTTTGTGATGCAAAGGTACTCA
>OGHY01001448.1_pt1 | contig 10910 bp, 9 predicted proteins | sample 1571541 | NCBI WGS metagenome assembly OGHY01 (sample SAMEA2581943, study PRJEB24529) | metagenome | biome: Human gut stool | place: China | collected 2011
CAACAGTAGCCGCAAATGTGTCGACTGTTACCTGTTGTTTCTGTGCAGGAGCATCAGCCTTTACTATTTCGCCACCCTTGAATACATCTCTCATTGCTTCAAAGATAATGAGAAGTCCCCCTCCACCTGCGTCAACAACGCCTGCCTTGGCAAGTGCAGGGAGTAGCTTTGGGGTTTCGTTCAGTGAAAGTTCAGCCTGTTTGCAAACTTCCTCCATTATAATAATAGGATCGTTTGTGGAGTGGAGCATTTCTCTTGCTTTCTCCGCAGACTCTCTTGCAACTGTCAGGATAGTTCCCTCTGTAGGCTTCATTACGCTCTTGTATGCTCCTGAAACGCCCTGTTCCAGCGACTCCACAAGCTCATTCGCACCCATTTCCTTTTTGCCTGCAAGTCCTTTTGCAAAGCCTCTGAAAATAAGCGAAAGTATAACGCCTGAGTTTCCTCTTGCACCTCTAAGAAGTGCAGAAGCTGTTGTGCTTGCCACAACTGAGCAGTCTGTATCGTCGCTGAGATTTTCAAGCTCTGCTACGGAATTTGTTATAGTCATTGACATATTAGTTCCTGTATCTCCGTCAGGTACTGGGAACACGTTAAGCTCGTCAACTGATTTTTTCTTGTTAGATATGCTGTGTGCGGCACTTATGACGGCGTCACGCAGCAAGCCTCCGTTTATCACTATAGTTTTCCTCCTATACTGTTATAGATATCCTAGGACGTTCAGCCTTTCATTTCGTCAACGTAAACGTTCACAGATTTAACGTTGACCCCTGCCTGCTCAGTCAGAACATAATTTACCTTGTGAATGATGCTGTCAACGATAGCTCCGACATTTATGCCGTAGTTCACAGTGATGTGCAGGTCAACGATAAGCTCGTCCCCGTCCTGACGGATTATAACGCCCTTTGTGGTGTTCTCTTTCTTTAGCATTGCAGAAACGCCCTGCTTTGCACCATAGGCGTTAAGTCCTGCCACGCCGAAACAGCTTTCGGCAGTATCCGAGATAAGCTGTCTGAGATATCCAGTGGATATACCTATAGTTCCAATGTGGTTGCGAAACTTTATCACAGAAAACAACTCCTCTTGATCGTGGCAGGATCACAAGCTTATTTCTTATGCCGCCACATAATAATTTATTTTATTATATCATAAACATTTGACTTTTGCAATAGGTTTTCGCTCTTTTGTACACCTGTCAAATTTATCCCAGAAGCCATTTTGCGGCTTCCAGAGGCGTTTCGGCTATATACACCGCACCTGCCTTCGAAAGCTCCTCTCTTGTGCCGTAGCCGTAAAGCATACCGATACAATCTATACCAAGAGCTTTTGCACCAAGCACGTCATGATGCCTGTCGCCTGCCATTATCACCTGTGAGCGGTCATTAACTCCGCAGTTTTTCAAAGTGTGCACGATAACGTCCGCCTTTACGCTCCTAGAGCCGTCAAGTTCCGCACCACCTATGTAGTCAAAATACTGTGCAAGGTGAAAATGCTCCAGTATCTTCACCGCAAAGACCTGCGGCTTAGAAGTCGCCACCGCAAGGTGAAGCCCAGCCTCTGACAGCTTTTTAAGACATTCTTCTACGCCGTCATAAACACGGCTTTCGAAAATGCCCTTAGTGGTGTAATATTCACGGTAGTATTTAACAGCCTGCTCGCATTTTTCATCATCAAAGCCGTAAAAATCCCTGAAAGAGTCTTTCAGCGGCGGGCCGAGAAACTTTGTCATCGTGCTCATCTCAGGCTCTATGCCGAACTTTTTCAGTGCGTATACAGCCGAATTTATTATGCCCTCGCCCTACTCAGTAAGCGTGCCGTCAAGGTCAAAAAGAACATATCTGTAATTTTTCATGTCATTACCTCACATAATACAATATATCAATTGCTATTATAACGCAAAACAGCTTATTTGTCAAAGAAAATGGGCAATTACGCACAAAAAATCCTTCTGAAATACGGCATTTAGCTCATTGACAAAAATATTGTTATAAGTTAAAATTAAAAAGGCGGTTTGAGTCAAAACGTATCGCAAAGAAGTGTTTTCCATTTATATGGGAAAAGAAAAAATATGAATGAGGTGTTATTTTGAAACTTATTTTTGATGTTTCAGACAAGCCAAAGGCTGGTCAACTGGTAGTGTTCGCACTTCAGCAGATGCTGGCTATCCTTGCGGCGACCATCGCTGTGCCGCTTATTATCGGCAACGGTCTTACTCCTGCGGCTGCAATGTTTGGTGCAGGTGTGGGAACAATAGTCTATATCTTTTTCACAAAAAGAAAAAGCCCTGTGTTCCTCGGTTCGTCATTTGCCTTTTTAGGCTCTATGGCAGCGGCCTTTGCAGGTGGCGTTTCAATGCAGCTTGGCATGCTTGGACTTATCGTCGGTGCATTCCTTGCAGGACTTGTGTATGTCGTTATCGCAATAGTAGTAAAATTTGTTGGAGTAGGCTGGCTCAATAAGCTCATGCCTGCGGGGGGAATAGGACCGACCGTTGCTATAATAGGCCTTTCCCTTGCAGGAAATGCTATCGGCGACCTCGTCAAAGGCGATGTTACAAAGCAGGTAACAGAGTATGCGGTGTCAACAGACAGCGGCACACCTGAGATTATAGAAACTGTATCCAATGTGCCTGTTGGCTCGTCATATGTGGCTCTTATCTGCGGACTTATCACCCTTGCAGTGGTAATGCTTTGCTCAACATATGGCAAGAAAACACTCAGACTTATACCTTTTATAATCGGTATCCTCGCAGGCTATGCAGCCGCAGCGATCTTCACTGTTATCGGCAATATATGTGATATTGACGCACTTAAAATAGTAGATTTCAGCGTTTTCAGCAGCTATATGCTCACAGACGGCAGCGTTTCACTGAAAACATTTGTTAGCCTGCCGGACTTTGCATTTGTTTCAGGTCTGAAAGGTCTTAAGGAGTTCGACTTCACATATTTTGCAACTATCTTTGTTGCCTATGTGCCGGTTGCACTTGTTGTTTTTGCAGAACACGTTGCTGACCATAAAAACCTTTCTTCTATTATCGACCATGACCTCCTTGAAGAGCCTGGCCTTACAAGAACGCTTCTCGGCGATGGTGTAGGTTCTATCGCAGGCGCACTGTTCGGCGGCTGTCCGAACACAACATACGGAGAGTCCGTTGCCTGCGTTGCTATCACGGGAAATGCATCTGTAGTAACTATCTTTGCGGCAGCAATAGGCTGTATGCTGTTTTCGTTTATCACCCCGCTTGTTGCGTTCGTTGATTCTATCCCTGCCTGCGTAATGGGTGGCGTTTGTATCGCTCTTTACGGCTTTATCGCAGTTTCAGGTCTTAAAATGATACAGGACGCAAACCTTGACGATAATAGAAATCTCTTTGTTGTGTCCGTTATCCTCATTGCAGGTATCGGCGGTCTGACACTCACATTCGGTGATATAACACTCACAGAAGTAGCGGCAGCACTTATCCTTGGCATTCTTACAAACGTTATGCTCTCAAAGAAAAAGGGCAACGCAGCCAAGAAATAATTATAATAAAATTGCAGAGGCGAACAGTGTTCGCACGTTACTGCACAAAAAAAATGTGAAATTATAAATCATTACGAAAGGAAATCGGAAAATGGGAAACGTAAATATCATCAATCACCCGCTTGTAAAGCACAAAATAACGCTTATGCGTGACGAAAAGACCGGAACAAGAGAGTTCCGTATACTTGTGGAAGAGGTCGCAATGCTCATGGGCTATGAGGCTATGAGAGATCTTCCAACAGAGGACGTTGAGGTGAAAACACCTATCACCACAAGAAAGCTCCCTATGCTCTGCGGCAAAAAGCTTGCGATCGTGCCTATCCTGAGAGCAGGCCTTGGCATGGTAAGCGGACTTCTTGCACTCGTTCCGTCTGCAAAGGTCGGTCATATCGGTCTTTACCGTGATGAGGTCACACACGAGCCTCACGAGTATTACTGCAAGCTCCCTGATAGAATAAACGAGCGACTTGTTATTGTCTGCGACCCAATGCTTGCGACAGGCGGATCTGCGATACAGGCTGTTGACTTTTTGAAAGACAAGGGCTGCAAGAACATCAAGTTCATGTGCATAATCGCTGCTCCTGAGGGTCTTGACGCTCTGAGAACGGCTCACCCTGATATCGACATTTATGTAGGCAACCTTGATGAAAAGCTCAACGAGGACGCTTATATCGTTCCTGGTCTTGGCGACGCAGGTGACAGGATCTTCGGCACAAAATAATAGTCTTATACTAATACTCGCTGCTTTGTTTTTTGCAACAGAGCGGCGATTTTTTTGTTTACTTCACTAAAAAAACTTTAAAAAGTTCATTCAATTTCAGTTGTTAAAATAATTGAAACTTATTTCCGTTGATGATATAATTCAAATGTAGAAATATAGAACAAAATAAAAAAATAGGGCGAACTCGTTTAAAAAATATATTATGAGGATACACCCTAATAAGGAGCTAAAAATGTTTGTGAAGAAAACCGGCCGATTTTTTGCAGTCACAAGCATGATCGTGTGCTGCTGTTGCACTGCAACTGTGTTTATCTCATACATAAAACGCAGTAACATACGAATGCTTTGTCTTGGACCATTTTTCCTTGCGGCGGCGATAGTGTTGTATATTGCTCTGAAACGCTGTGAAAAGAAGCTTACTAAAAAGCGTGTCAGACTTATATTTTCTGCCTGATTTTGCTTGCATTGCAGATATTGTTTGTGCGTTATCTTTATTACAATTACGAAATGGTTGACCCCAAAATAACAGGGGAGTTCGCAAAACGCTTTGTCATGGGTGAAGATCTGGGGAGCATCAAAGAAAGCTATCGTATTTATGCTGCAAAATACCCTAACGCATGGGGCATGATATATTTGCAGATACCCTTTTTCGCCTTATGGAAGCTTTTCACCGGCGGCGTGAGCATATATGCGGGGCAGACCTTTAACGTAATTCTTATTCAACTTAGCGTAATAATGACCTTTCTCGCAGGGGAGAGGATATTCAAACTTAGCAGCCAAAGGCTTTTTTGCGGCATTATTTCGGCACTTATGCCTGTTATGCTGCTGTATACGCCGTTTTTTCATTCTGATACAGCAGGCATGATATTTGTAAGCTGTACCCTTTATTTTCTCACCCTTGCGGTGAAAGAAAAAAGCAAAACCAAAAGCGTTGTCTATGCTCTTATAGCAAGCCTTTTTATCGCACTTGGAAACACTGTCAAGGGAAGCATTGCAGTAATGCTGATTTCAGTGATGATATTTTTTGTGCTGAAAATGGGTGTAAAAAGGGGAGCTATCCTGAGCCTTGCGGCTGTTATGCTGTTTATTGGCGTGTCAAAGGCGGCATACTATGGCGGTCTTGCTATGGGTATCTCTGATGAAAAAATGGTAGACAGATATCGGTTCCCTGTTACACACTGGATAATGATGAGCCTTAACAGCGAATACAAGACCCACGTTGACGAGGACGTTGACTTCACAATGTCATTTGATACATATGACGCCAAAAAGCAGGCGAATATCCGAGAAATAAAAGCCCGCCTTGAAAACATAAGCACCCCTTATGAAGCCTGCAAAATGGCTTATCACAAAGTCGCCAGAACGTGGGACAGCGGTGGTTTTTCCTATGGCAAATATCTATCACGCTCCGACCCATCAGGTGGTTTGCGAGAGGTATTGCACAGTCGCTTGCTTGGTAGCTATGTAGACGGCTATCACAGTGCAATGCTCATAGCAATGGCGTTTGGTGCAGTTTATGCCGCTGGCAAGCATCGCCACTCTGTTTTGTTTTTCAGCATAGTGACTCTCACGGGAGTTATACTCTTTTTCCTTATCTGGGAAAATCCACCGAGATATATCGTCACATTTATCCCCGTGATAATGCTTCTTTGCACTGCAGGAACAAGATTTATCACAGCGATTATTTCACGTCTTTGTAAGCGTGTGAGTGCTTCAAAATAAGATAAAAAAGGCCTCTTATGTTTTTCCATAAGAGGTCGATTTTTTTATTGTGTAACATCAAGATAGAACGCAGGGTTCAATATATAACCCTGATAGCGTATCTCAATGTGCAGGTGGTCGCCTGTTGAAAAGCCGGTCGAACCCATTTTGCCGATAACGTCGCCTTTTTTCACCTCGTCACCTATCTCCACATCTACCTCTGTGAGATGTCCGTAAAGGGTGATGAACTCGTTGCCGTGGTCGATGATAACATAGTTTCCATAACCGCCGCCACAGCCGCAGGACTCCTCCTTGCCGTAGTCATGAGTGCAGGTGGTGTTGATCTTTATGACCTTGCCACTGCATGAAGCGTGAATAGGCGTGCCATGAGCCGCAGGAATGTCAAGACCCGTGTGATATGAGCCCCATCGTGCGCCAACGCCTGATGATACGGAATAAGACCCCGGAACAGGCCATGCGAAGTAGTAATCAGGCTCGGTATCTCCAAGCTTTTCGCCCTTGTCAAGGCGGTCATTTATCTCCTTGTGAAGCTCCTCAAGCTTCACATCTGCAAGTGCCATTGTGGCGGAAACTTCGTTATCTCTTGCTGTTCCGCCTGAGCCTGACGATTTCAGTATGCCGGAAAGGCTGCCCTCAAACTGCTCACGCTCCGCCTCATAGGCTTCGTTCTGCTCTCTGAGCTTCTTCTGCTTAGCTTTAAGCTCCTGCTGTGTTTTTGTACTGGAGCGGTAAAGCTGACTGAGCATATCCTTCTGCTGTGTATACTGTGTGTACTGAGCGTCATACTCGGCTTTCTGCTTGTCAAGGGTCTTTTGCATATCCTCATATTCAGTTTTGAGTTTTATAAGGTTATCAATGATAGTGTCATCATGGTGTGCCACACGCTTTATAAGCTCTAATCTCATGAGTATGTCATAAAAGCTGTCTGATTCCAAAAGCATTGTGGTGTAGCTGTCCGACCCTGCGATATACATTGCCCTTAATCTTTGCTTGAAGTCCTCTATACCCTTGTTTATTTCAGCCTGCTTCTTATCGATATTTCGCTGATTGGTGTTTATCTGAAGCTCCAGTGCGGTCATGTAGGAGTTGAGAACGTCTATCTCGTCATTTATAGAATCTATCTTTTCTTTCAGAAGCTTCTGCTTTTTCTCACTTTTCTCAATGTCATCATCATATTGGTCGAGCTGTTCGTTTATTTCCGTCTGCTTTTTTGATAGCTCTCTTAGCTGTTCTGCATACTGTGTGATGTCAAAACCTGTTGACTCCTCCTGAGAATTATCGTCATTTTCTGTTTGTTCATCGCTTTGCTGACCTCCGTCAGCCACAGATTCAGTATAGCTATAGTCCTCCCCCTGCGAGCTTTCAGTGTCCGCTGAGGTTATCTTCAAAGAAGAATTGTAGCTGCTTCCTGCAATACCAGCGGTAACAGCGAATGCGATAATGAAAGTGAGAATACGTTTTAAGCTGTAAAGCCTGTTCATGAAATAAAAGACTCCTTTGGTTGTGGGGCAAGACCTTTCGTCATTGCCTGTTTATACATAATTTGACGGATTCTGAGCCACGCCGTTCAATCGCACCTCAAAGTGCAGGTGGTCGCCAGTTGAATATCCTGTTGAGCCGACAATACCCAGAACGTCGCCCTTGTTGACGTGCTGACCCTGTGTTACGCTCATATACTGTGAGTGACCGTAAAGAGTCCAGTAGCCGTTGCCGTGGTCGATTATGCAGTAGTTTCCATATCCACCGCCACAGCCGCATGAGCCGTTCTTGCCATAATCGTATAACAGTACCCTCAGCGGCAGCGCATATCTTTGCGCCTCTTATTCCGGGAGACCAGATGTCGATACCCTTGTGATAAGCGCCCCAGCGCCAACCCACGCCGTAGGAAATATGATAATAACCCGGCACAGGCCATGTAAACTGGCTCTTGTCGGTATAATTGTAGTCACCGTTATTGGTAGAAGATTGACCGCTGTTAGAGGTGTTGCCGTTTGCATTAGAAGGTGAAGAATTGCCGTTATTATTCTGCTGTTGTCTACGTTCTTCTTCCTCTCTTCTCTTACGTTCTTCCTCTTCTTTTTTCTTACGTTCCTCTTCTTCCTTCTTTTTGATCTGCTCCTGCTCCTTGTAAAGCTTCTGGAGCTGTGCCTCGAAGTCTTCCTGCTCCTTGTTTATCTGCTCCTTATTGGCTTCATAAGCCGCCTTATCTTCCTCAAGCTGGTCGATAACAGCCTGACTTTTTGCATAAAGGTCGTCAAGCTTTTTCTTCTGCTCAGTGTGATAGGCCTTTTGTTCTTCAAGGGTAGTTTTGTTAGTTTCAAGTTCAGTCTTGTTGGCTTCAAGCTCTGCTTCCTGAGATTCATACTCGCCTTTAAGCTCAACAAGTCCGTCGATCATGGTGTTGTCATGGTCAGCCACTCTTTTGACAAGCTCTATTTTCATAAGCATATCATAAAAGTCCGTCGAACCAATAAGAATATCGGTGTATGAACTATTTCCGGCAACATACATTGCTCTAAGACGTTGTTTGAAGTCAACAACGCCATTTTCTATCTCAGTTCTCTTGTTTTTTATTTTTATTTCGCTCTTTGCAATAGCCTCTTCAAGGTCGGCTATCTCAGTTTCAAGGTCAGTGATAGAATCCTCAAGGGTCAATATAGTTTCCTGAACAGTTTCTATCTGCTCTTGGATCGCTTTCTGATTTTCTTCCTCCTTGGAGATATCGTCCTTTGTGCTGTTTATCTGCTTGTCAAGGTCAGCCTGCTTTTGTTCAAGTTCGCTTATTTTATCCTTGGCAGAGGATATTTTTTTCTTGTTGTTCTTTATTGCCTGACTTTCTGCAGAAGCGTTCTGCGCTGTCATGACCGGCTGTGTGCCGCCTGCAAGCATTGTCATGGAAGCGACTACGGCGATAGTGAAAGCCAATACTCGCTTCATTGTGAATATACCTGTTTTCATACTTGTCCTCCGTCTTAAAAAAGACCATTTTTACACGTTTTTATCTTTCTCTAACGCATTATCCCGCACGTTCTCCTTTTTTTATCTCATGTCAGGATATGCTTTAAACTGCAACAAAAGGCAGTCTAAAAACCCCGTTGGATCATAGCCTGCCTTATGTCTATATTTGGCAAATGTATTATACTTTAAGATGCTTGCCTGTGCTTATAGAAGTACCCACCGCACCGATAACAGCGCCTGCGATAAGATAAGATGCTGCAACAGGGAGCAAGAGGGATTTGAATGAATACAAATTCTGAACACCGAGAATGCTCCAGAGCTTGAAGTCATCATTGAAGATGTTGTAAATTCCCTCGTAGGCAAACTTTGTGAGTAGCAGTGCGCCTGCGGCTGCAAGCAGACCAACTATCATACCCTCGATAAAGAAAGGTATTCTGATAAAGCTGTTTGTAGCGCCTACATATTTCATGATGTTGATCTCTTTACGTCTTGCGAAAACGCTTGCTCTGGTGGTATTTGAAATGATTATCAGACAAACCACAACAAGTGCCACAATGACCGCAAAGGCAACTATCGTAAATACTCTTCTGATACTGATAAGGATATCAGCAAATGCTGTAGGGGACTTTGTTGAGTCAACATTGTCAAAGGTCTCTATCTGAGTGGTTGTTTCGCTCATCTTCTCGATATCCTTGACCGTTACTTTGTATGTGTCAGGCAATGGGTTATCATCGGCATACTGGAAGAAATCCTTTTCCTCATCAGTCATGCCCTTGAGCATATTTTTCCACGCTTCGTCCTTTGAATAAAGGCTCACCGTGTTGATATTTCCAACCTCTTTGAGCTTGTTCTCAAGGGTCTGCATATCAGCCTGACTTGTGCCGTCCTTTACGATAACGATGACTTCGCTCTTGTCCTCGATACCACCGATTATTCTTGTAAGGTTAATGGAAACCAGCACCGAAGTGCCTACCATAAGCAGGGAAACGAGCAGGATACAGAAAGAGGCGAACGTCATCATTCTGTTTTTCCAAATGCCCTTGAAGCCCTGATTTATAAGATATCTAAAACTACTTGCTTTCATTGGAGCCTCCTATCACTTCGTCAAAGGCGATCTGACCTTTGTTGATGTTGATAATTCTGCCTCCGAAATAGCGCACAAGGTCATGCTCGTGGGTAACCATAAGAATGGTAGTGCCGCACTCGTTTATGCCTTTGAGAAGCTCTACTATCTCATATGAAAGAGCAGGGTCGATATTTCCTGTCGGCTCGTCGGCAATGATGAGCTGTGGGTCGTTCACAAGGGCTCTTGCAAGTGCCACACGCTGCTGCTCACCGCCTGAAAGCTCGGTCGGATAGCTTTTCGCCTTATCGGAAAGTCCCACAAGGCTTATAACATACGGAACACGGCTTCTTATGTACTTTGCAGGAGCATCGATTACTCTCAGCACGAACGCCACGTTCTCATAAACTGTCATTGTAGGGATAAGTCTGAAATCCTGAAAAACAACGCCGATAGTTCTGCGAAGGGCAGGTATCTTTCTTCTTCTCAGCTTTTTCAGATTGAAGCCGTTTACCATTACTGTACCGCTGGTCGCATCTATTTCTTTAAGCACCAGCTTGATAAGTGTTGATTTTCCGGCGCCTGAAGGACCTACCACGAAAGCAAAGTCACCGTCGTTTATCTTCAGGTTTACTTTGTTCAGAGCGTCCACACCGCTTGAATAGGTAACGGACACGTCTTTAAACTCTACCAAAATTTACACCGCCTTAGTTTTACAGAGGCAAGCAAGCCTCTTTTCCGCTCGTAGGATTTAGAACTTGACAGGGTTAGCTGAGAGATACTTCTTTACCATAAGAGCTATCTTGAAGATGATAGCGTGGTCGAACTCTCTCAGGTCAAGACCCGTGAGCTTTTTGATCTTTTCAAGTCTGTACACAAGAGTATTTCTGTGAACAAACAGTTTTCTTGAAGTTTCAGAAACGT
>OGHY01001450.1_pt1 | contig 10890 bp, 8 predicted proteins | sample 1571541 | NCBI WGS metagenome assembly OGHY01 (sample SAMEA2581943, study PRJEB24529) | metagenome | biome: Human gut stool | place: China | collected 2011
AACATCGTTCGCCCGTCGAAGAAACAAACCCACGGCAACAACATTATGGGATAGAACTAAAACCTTCCCTATCACACCTGTAGGGGATGACGCCCTCGGCGTCCCGCACCCCTCGACGATTCGACTGCGATCTTATTTGTGTTATCCGTACAATGTTGCTCTGCACAAATTCTGGATAATTTAAACCTTGTCACTTCGAGTGGGACGTCGCATTTCTGTGAAACAGAAATTGAGCCGTTTCCCTACAATGTTTTGGTCAACTTTCTTCTGCCGCAAAATCGCTGTCGCTCTTTGCGGATCTACGTTGCGCTAAGGGATAGAAAAGCGGTGCAGATTTAATTCTCCGATATTACTTTTATCTGGTATCAAACTTTCATGTGCTTTTTGGTTTTATTCTGCACCGCTTAGTAGGCTTACGCCTATTGAGGCTCTGCCTCAAACTCCGCAGGGGCTTTGCCCCTTGACCCCACAAGCCCTCTAGCGTCGGGCTTGAGCCTGCGCTTTATTGCTCGCTACGCTCGGTGCTTGTGCACAACTCTGATAAGCTATGCACATTCCTCACTCCTCATTCCTCATTCCTCATTTATCCCTGCTCTATCTGCCATACACCGCTGTTATCTTCGCCAATCTCTCCGCCAAAGTATCATCAAGCTTATCAAAGCTTTCCAATCTCCACTTCCAATTTGCTCCCACTGTTGACGGTGTATTCATTCTGGCTTTATCGTCAAGGCAAAGTATATCCTGCATTTGTGCGATAGCTGTATCACACACGCTAGACCAACAAAGTCTTACCATTGCCCAAGGCACGAACTCGTCTTTTGTAACTCCAAGATAGTCCTTGCAGTAGCTTCTGGTCTTTTCGTCACAGCTCTTTATCCAGCCAAGTATGGTTTCGTTATCGTGCGTACCTGTATAGCAAATGCTGTTGGTGGTCTTAAAATTGTGGGGCAGATAGCCGTTTGTATTATCAGAATCAAAGCCGAACTCCAGCACCTTCATGCCAGGATATCCGCTTGCGTTGAGCATTTTTACAACGTGCTTTGTAAGAAAGCCCAAGTCCTCTGCGATTATCTTCACGTCCCCAAGCTGTTTTCTCACTTCTTTGAAAAGCCTCATGTCAGGACCTTTTCTCCACTTGCCCTTTTTGGCGTTCTTTGCACCGTATGGTATGCAGTAATAGCTTTCAAAGCCCCTGAAATGGTCTATTCTCACCACGTCATAGGTGGCAGAAGCCGCCTTTATACGCTCTACCCACCAGCGAAATTTATCTCTTGCTATGTATTCCCAGTTGTAAAGAGGATTGCCCCAAAGCTGACCGTCTGCCGTGAATGCGTCAGGTGGACATCCTGCCACCTCAACAGGCTTTTTCTCCTTGTCAAGGCTAAAATACTGTGGTGTACTCCACACCTCAACACTGTCATATGCCACATATATGGGAATATCGCCTATTATCTCGATGCCCTTTTCGTTGGCATAAGCCTTTAGCTTTTTCCACTGCTGGAAGTATTTATACTGCACAAAGCACCAGAAGTCTATATCATTTGCATATTCTTTTCTTGCACTTTTTATCGCCTTAGGCTTGTACATTTTCAGCGGTTCGTCCCATTCATACCAAGCCTTGCCCTTGTTGGCAAATTTCAGTGACATAAACAAAGCGTAATCGTATATCCAGTCTTTGTTTTCCACCACGAATTTTGAGTATGCCTTTTCAGGCTTCTTGCGAAAACGCTTGTGTGCCGTCCTAAGTACCTTGAAAATGACCTCGTATATCTTGCCGTAGTCAACAGACCCTTTGTCATCGCCCCACTCAATATCCTTGTATTCCGCAGGTTTCAGATAACCCTCTTTTTCCAGAGCTTCAAGGTCTATAAAGTATGGATTTCCAGCGTGAACAGAAAAGCTCTGATATGGCGAATCACCATAGCTTGTAGGAGATATAGGAAGTATCTGCCAACATTTTTGGTGAGCCTTTTCAAGAAAATCCACAAAAGCATAAGCCTCCTTGCCAAGCTTGCCGATACCATAATCGTTAGGCAGAGAGGATATGTGCATTAAAATACCCGATCTACGCATAAAATGCTCCTTTCATGTCAAAACCGCACCCATGTGAAAATTTCAGTGCAGTCACATATAATACATCATTATGATTATACTACTTTTCAGCCATTTTTGCAATAGAAAAACCGCCATATATTTCATTTTAGAAATATTTTCTCTAAACAGAAAAATCCCGAGGACGCAAACCCTCGGGATGATCTTTTAGTCATGTGTTATCATCATAAGCACCGCAAAGTAGTGAAAAACGCTTCCTGCAATGGTGAATAAATGCCATATTGAGTGAAAATATTTCTTGCTCTTTTTAACATAGAAAATAACGCCCACAGTGTAGAAAAGTCCGCCAATAAGAATAAACCACAAGGACAGAGGATAAACCTTTTCTATCATAGGCTTGACAGCGATTATAACTACCCAGCCCATTGCGATATAGCATACAACAGAAGGCTTGCGGAACTTTTCAAGGTCAATGGAGTTCAGCACAATGCCAAGAATAGCCGCACCCCAAACGATTCCGAAAAGAACCCAGCCAAACGCACCTCTCAAAGGCACAAGGGTGATAGGGGTGTAGGTGCCTGCAATGAGGAAGAAAATGGTGTTGTGATCCATTATCCTGAAAAACTTTTTGGCTTTTGGATTGGTGATAGCGTGATAAAGGGTTGACATGGTGTAAAGTATGATAAGAGAAGCTCCGAAAATAGCGGAGCTTACAACGCCCCAGGCGTTGGAGTAAATGGCAGCGAGAACGATAAGGACGGCAGTGCCGGCAATGGATAGCAGACCGCCTGCACCGTGTGAAACGGAGTTGAAGATCTCCTCGCCGAGGGTGTATCTTTTGGTTAGATCCTGAGATTGGATCTCAGCAGATTTTGACATAGTATCATTTCCTTTCCGATAGGACCGAGAATTTGCATATAAGTTTTATTACTATAGTATAGTAACATTTTTTTAGACACTTGTCAAGTTTAAATACAGGTGTAAAAAGTGAGGAGTGAGGAATTAGGAATTAGGAATTAGGAATGAGGAATGAGGAGTGAGGAATGATGAGTGAGGAGTGAGGAATGGGCAAAGCTGACCAGAGTTGTGCCCCAACACCGAGCGAAGCGAGCAAAAGGTCCAGGGGCACGCCCCTGGTCAGGGTCAAGGGGTGAAACCCATTGTGGGGGTCTGGGGGCAAAGCCCCTAGCGGAGCTTGAGGCAGAGCCTCAATAGGCGTAAGCCTACTAAGCGGTGCAGAACAAATCCAAAAAGCATATAGAACCCAAACATCAAATAAAACCAACATCGAAGCATAAACCTGCACCGCTTTTCTATCCCTTAGCACAACGTAAATCCGCAAAGAGCGAAGCGATTTTGCGGCACAGCAAACTCGCCCGAATAATCTGTAGGGTCGAACATCGTTCGCCCGCATGGTATGCAACCAGTACCATGTAAACAAAATACCCCCAATAACTTAAATCAAAAAAATTTTCACCCCCCCTTGACAAAACATGAATATATGATATAATAAACATATGAACAGTTATTCATATGATGAATTGAAATGACCCATATCGAATATACTAAAACAATAATAAGAAAAGGAGAGCGAAAATAAATGAGCGAGAATACAGTAAAGCATGAGCATAAACAGTGCGGAGGAAAGAATATAGAGAAAATGGAGGAAATAGGGAAAACAATGCCCGTTGAGGAGGAGATATATGACGTGGCAGAGCTTTTCAAAGTCCTTGGCGACCAAACAAGAGTGAAAATACTCTTTACCCTTATAAAGGACGAAATGTGCGTGTGCGATATCGCAGAGCTGTTGGAAATGTCACAGTCCGCTATCTCGCATCAGCTCAGAGTGCTTAAGCAGGCCAGACTTGTGAAGTATAGACGTGAGGGAAAAACAGTCTATTATTCCGTTTCCGATGAACACGTCGCTGTCATACTCAATATGGGTATCGAGCATATCAGCGAGTAAAGAAAGTGATCTGTTTTTTTGTAGTATAGGAGAATGTGAAATGAGTAAAATGACTTTGCTTCTTAAGGAACTCGATTGTCCTCATTGTGCGGAAAAGATCGAGAAACGTGTGGGCGAGCTTTCAGGCGTTAAAAGCTCTAACCTTGACTTTATCAATAAAAAGCTCTCAGTTGATTTTGACGGCGATAAAAACGCCCTCTTTACCCAGATAGAAAACGTCGTCCATAAGCTTGAACCTGACGTTAGCGTGAAAGAGCTTGGCGATTGCGCTGAGAAAACTCTCTATCTGAAGCTGGAGGATCTCGATTGCCCTAACTGCGGTGAAAAGATAGCAAACCGTGTGGGTGAGCTTGCAGGCGTTGTTTCATCAAACGTCGATTTTATCAGCAAAAAGCTTACTGTCAAAACAGACGGTTCTAATCCTGACCTGCGTATCATGATAGAGGATACCGTCCATCAGCTTGAGCCTGACGTTACTGTTAAGGATTATGGTGCTCAGACAGCAGAGGAAGAGCCTGTGAATGACCATAAGGGCGAGATAGTCAAGCTTTCTGTGGCTATCGTGTTCTTTATCGCATCAATGCTTTTGGATAAGCTTGGAAGCGGCAATGTATGTGAGTATCTCAGTGCAGGCCTTGCAATAGTTGCTTACCTTATCGCAGGTCTTGACGTTGTTATCGCCGCTGTAAGAAACCTTGTTAAAGGCGAGGCTTTTGACGAGTCACTGCTCATGACTATCGCAACAGTTGGCGCATTTGCACTTAAAGACTTCCGTGAGGGTGCAGCCGTTATGCTGTTCTTCCAGGTGGGCGAGCTTTTCCAGACTGTCGCAGTAGAGAAGTCAAGAAAATCTATCACAAAGCTTATGGAGCTTAAGCCTGAGTCTGTAACAGTTGTAAGAAACGGCAAAACATACGAGCTTCCTCCTGAGGATATCCTCAAGGACGAGATAATTGCCGTAAAAACAGGCGAGAGAATACCTCTTGACGGTATCGTAACAGAAGGCGAATCAGAGCTTGATACATCAGCACTTACTGGTGAGTTTCTTCCGGTCGAGGTCAAAGCAGGGGACAGCGTCCTCAGTGGCTCAACAAACCTGAGAGGACTTCTCAAAGTTCGGGTCACAAATACCTTCCACGAGTCTGCAGTGTCGAAGATTCTCGATATGGTGCAAAACTCCAGCGAAAGAAAAGCCAAGACCGAAAAGTTCATCACACGTTTTGCAAGAGTTTATACCCCTGCGGTAGTAATTGCTGCACTTGCACTCGTGTTTATACCAAGCTTCATTCTGGGCTTTGACCAGTTCTCAAAATGGCTCTATAGAGGACTTCTGTTCCTTGTAATATCCTGCCCATGCGCACTTGTTATCTCAGTGCCGCTCTCGTTCTTCGCAGGAATAGGCGGAGCTTCTAAAAAGGGTATCCTTATCAAAGGTGCAAAAAATCTCGAAACAATGGCGAAGTGCAAAACTCTCGCAGTTGATAAAACAGGTACGCTTACAAAGGGCAAGTTCACTGTCCTCAGCGTAAACCCACAGGGCGTTTCACAGGATATCCTCCTTGAAGCCGCCGCATATGCAGAAAGTATGTCAACTCACCCTATCGGTATCTCCATAGTGCAGAGATACGGCAAGGAAATAGACGGTGCAAGACTTTCTGATATTGAAGAGATAGCAGGAAACGGTGTAAGAGCAAAGCTTGACGGCAAGGAGATACTTTGCGGAAAGAAAGCACTTCTTGAAACAAACGGCATTGCAGCACAAAGCTCAGAAGACTCCGCAACGGCAGTTTATGTTGCCCTTGACGGCAAGTTCATAGGTGAGATACTCCTTGGCGACGAGATAAAAGAAACCTCCGCCACGGCCGTTTCAAGACTTAGAGACCTTGGGGTCGAAACTGTCCTCCTCACAGGGGATAAGAAAGATACCGCCGAAAAGGTGGCAAAGAAAGTGGGCATAAAAACATTCTTCAGTGAGCTTCTCCCTGAAAACAAGGTTGAAAAGGTCGAACAGCTTATAAAAGACCCCGACCGCAGACTTGTTGCATTCGCAGGGGACGGAATAAATGACGCACCTGTTATCGCAAGAGCAGATATTGGTATCGCAATGGGTGGCTTAGGCTCGGATATCGCCATTGAAGCCGCAGACGTTGTGCTTATGAACGACGATCCGTCAAGCATAGCAGACGCAGTAAAGATATCCCGAAAGACTATGACAATAGTAAGAGAGAATATAATTTTTGCCCTTGGGGTAAAAGCCCTTGTGCTTATATTCGGTGCATTGGGACTTGCAGGAATGTGGCTTGCGGTTTTCGCAGACGTTGGCGTAGCCGTAATAGCTATCCTCAATGCCCTAAGAAGCAGCAGAATAAAATAAAAAACTATGTTAAGGCAACACCGCACAATCTTTGTGCAGTTTTGCCTTAAAGGCGGAGGCTGGAAAAAGCTCCGCCTTTTTTTCTGTCATTGACAATAAGCCTGATATGTACTATAATATTGGTATTGTAAAAATGAACGGAGGTGCAGTCAGGTGGCTAATAAAGACAGACAACAAAACTACACAAACGATAATAAGCCTCAGGACTACTATGAACAGGAATATCAGCGACAGCTTGACGAGTTCAATCGCATAAGCGGTGCTGGCGGACAGCGTGTTCAGCAAATAGACGAGGGCGTGAACGACTTTGACGATTACTATGATGCTGGCTACCCTGATGATCATACACAGGGTACAGCTCAGCCATACGGGCAGGGAAGCCGTTCATCATCAGATCACGCAGGCTCATACAGAGAAAGCACTCCAAGACGGCAGACACAGAGCAGACAAACGTCACGTCCACAGAACAGACAAAGCGATCGGGGCAGGTCAGGCAAGTCAGCAAAAAGCAACAAGACCTCAGCCCAAAGACGAAATAATGACCTGCAATTTGGCAAAAACAATAAAAGCCGTAACGGTCAGACGAACAAAAAAGGTAAAAACAAAGTGGAAAATAAAAAAAGACACCCTATAAAAACCTTTTTCAAGGTGCTTATCATCATACTTTTGGTGGTTTTCATATTGGCGAACGTGCTTATATGGCGATACATAGGCATGGTGAACAAGGTGCAAAGAGGTCAGCGAACGAACACAGATGCTTCCATGAATAGTTCTGATGTACGAAATATCCTGCTTATAGGCTCTGATACAAGAAACGCTGACGAGCGTGGCAGAACAGACTCTATGATACTTCTCTCCATTAACAGCACCACAAAAGAGATAACAATGACCTCTTTCATGCGTGATATGTATGTGAATATCAATGGCATTGACGCTGACGGAAATGATATAGACACATGGTCAAAGCTCAATGCGGCGTATGTTTACGGCGGTGCAGAGCTTCTTATGGATACCATAGAGTATAATTTTGATATTGCCGTTGACGATTATGTTTATATCGACTTTCTGTCATTCGTTGATATCGTTGACGCAGTTGGCGGTATCGAGCTTGACATTTCCGATGAAGAAGCCGAGGGTATGAAGCCTCCAATGGCAGAGCAAAACAAGCTTCTTGGAAATAAAAAGGGTACAGACTATCTTGATAAGGGCGGAAAGAAGCTCCATGTAAACGGCAATCAGGCACTTGCCTATGCAAGACTTAGATATGTTGGCAACGCAGATTTCCAGCGAACAGAACGCCAGAGAACAGTTATCACAAAGATAATCGAAAAGGCGAAAAGCTCAGATCCGCTGACTATAGACAAGTTCGCAAAAGCGTCAATGTCACATCTTACAACCAATATGTCCCAGACACAGCTTTTTGCTCTTACCTATAAGGCGATATTCTCCATGAATTACGAGATAAAGTCCATGAGAATACCTGATGATGATTCCTATTCATATGGCACATCATCTGACGGTCAATCAATTCTCGAAGTGGATTTTGAAGCCTGCAAAGCACTTCTCAGGAAAGAGATATATAACCAGTAAAAAAGAAAAGCTCTGCTTCGGCAGGGCTTTTTTTGTATAGAAAATCAATCGGTCACAGGACAGTGGTGAATAGTGTTCGCACGCTTTGTTTATTCATTCCTATTCCATATCTGCACATATTCATGCACCCATCACCCAAAAACGGCGTACCCCCATGTGGGATACGCCGTTTATATTCTTACTATTGTTCAGGTGTCGGCTCAGGCTCAGGCTCAGGAGCAGGCGGATCAGTTTCCGTAACAGGCTCCGTTACTGTTTCTGTAGCAGTTTCCGTGTTCGTTGACACCTCAGTGGTTTCACTTGGCTGTGTCAAAGATGGAGTAGTTTCAGTTGCTTTTTTCGTTTCTGTTGAAACCGAAGTTGTTGTGGTGGTCTTTGAAGTTGTGGTCGTGGTGATGTAGCTTGTGGTGGTCGTAGTTGTGGTGGTCTCTTCCTCTGATGAGTCCTCCTCCACAGGTGCGTCACCGAATGCTATAACGCCCCATTTTCCAGACTTCATTACCCATGCCTTGCCGTTGTGAGCAGGTCTTGCCTGATCGAACTCGCCCGGCTTTACGATACAGTTGCCGTCTATGTCATAATAACCATATGATGAATCTATGGATACCGGCAGATAATCGTCAGTGAAAAGATAAGGATGAACAGCCATTTCGTCATCTATCACCTTTCCGCAATAGGCACTCATGTCACCGTCGCATTTGAAGTCGATTATAGTCTTGCCGTCAGAACCAACATATCCCCACTTGCCTTTGTCGTTCTCAAAGGCGATGCAGGTAAGTCCTGCGCCTTTGTATGCAGGGGCATAGAAATCAGTGTACTGCATATCAAGTATAAGCTTGTCCTTTTTAGCAAGCCCGTAAAGCGGTTCGCCCACAGGAGAAATGTCATAAAAACCATTGTCAGACTTTTTCACGTCAGCTTCACATACCACAACAGCCTTTTTGCCGGTGTATTCTTCGCCCTGTTCTTCGTCAGCGTCCTTTACATAGATCTTTTCCTCATTGCTGTTCCAGTAATATTTAGGTGAGCTGTCATGATGTTCCGCCGCATAGTATACTACCTGATTTGAGCTGTCGATACTGCAATACTCATACTCATCATTCTTCTCATTTATAATATTGAAAAGCGTGACCTCTCCGCACCAGCAGGTGTAGTAATCGTCATATTCCGCAGGCACTACCATGTTTCCGCTGTAGTCTATAATGCCATATTTGCCATTCTGTCTGATAACAGAATAGTTGGCATAAGCTGTGTTCTTTTCGTTGTTGGGGTCGACCTGACTTCCGTCAAAAGAAATGATATTATCGGCGTTTATAGTCGGCTCTATGAGCCAGCGATAAGCTTGTTTCTGTTCTGAATTTGAGTCAGCCGCATAGGAATAACCACCAGGGGCAACGTCGTCATCAGCACCCTTTTCCCAAGGCATGGCACAGCCTGTGAGCATAGCACCTGCAACAACGGCTGTCAGAGCAGAACAAAAAATCTTGTTCATAAGTTTCCTCCTATCATTTTCTGCTTCTTCCTTATCGCCCATTATCTGTATTTTTTATCTTTTCAGGGCAATATCTACACATACGATTATTATATACTATAACCCCTTTTATGTCAATAGCACAACTTACAAACAGCACCGCAAAGCTGCAAGGATTTTCAGCGATTTTAACACGAAAATCCCCGAAAAATCGTCGTTTAAAGCTTAAAAGGGACTGCCACCCTGCAAGCGTCAGTCCCCCATATCTGCATGATTATTTTATGAGCTTCTCCGCCCATTTATGCGCACACATACATCTGCATACAAAAAAATAAAGGGTCAAAACAAATTGACCCTTTAAATACCTATTAAAGCGATTTTAGACGGATTCGCAACCCCTATTAAAAGAATAAATCTTTCTAATTCTATTATACCACATTATATGTAAATGTCAATAGTAAAGTGTCAGAAATCTTCCTGATTATTCTTCCTCTTCAACCGGCATATTCTCCCAGTTGTGGTAAACGTTCTGAACGTCGTCATCGTCCTCAAGATGCTCAAGAAGCAGACCCATCTTCTTGATAGCGTCCTCGTCTTCGATAGTTGTGTAGTTTGAAGGAACTTTCTCAGCCTCAGCAGAAAGTACCTTGTAACCCATTCCCTCAAGAGCTTCTCTTACAGAAGAAACCTGATTAGGGTCGCATGATATCTCGATAACATCATCATCAACGTTGAAATCGTCAGCGCCTGCCTCAAAGCAGTCCTCCATTATCTTGTCCTCGTCAGCACCGTTGTTCTCCATAACAACAGTACCAACATCAGAGAAATCTGCGGCCTCCACGTCTGCCTGATACTGGGCAATGATGACCTTGTCGAAGAAGTGACGGATATCGCCTGCTGTTCTGTTCTTGTTGTCTGTAAGGCACTCAACGATAACAGCAACACCGCTTGGACCGTAGCCCTCATATACCATTGACTCGTAGCTGTTCTTGTCGCCGTCGCCTGCTGCCTTTTTGATAATTCTATCGATATTATCGTTAGGCACGTTGTTTGACTTAGCCTTTGCGATAAGATCTCTCAGCTTTGCGTTACCTGCAGGATCAGCACCGCCCTGCTTAACTACAACAGCGATCTCTCTGCCTATCTTTGTAAATATCTTAGCTCTTGCAGCGTCTGTTGCACCCTTTTTTCTTTTAATGTTTTCCCATTTTGAATGACCTGACATTTGATTCACTCCTTGATGTAATATTATTCATTGATGCTGCCCACAGACCATGCTGCCTCGAACAGTTCACCTATACGTTCCTCACGCCCCGTGAGATATAAAAAACCGAAAAGACATTCCAAACCTGTCGCCATGCGGTATTCCCCCACAGTGGAATGTTTCGGAGCATTTATGCCCTTTGCATTTCTGCCCCTTTTGAAAATATCCATTTC
>OGHY01001451.1_pt1 | contig 10889 bp, 10 predicted proteins | sample 1571541 | NCBI WGS metagenome assembly OGHY01 (sample SAMEA2581943, study PRJEB24529) | metagenome | biome: Human gut stool | place: China | collected 2011
CCTTTTCGGACACCCTCGTTAGTTTTTTAGAGCATTAATAATTAAACCCTGTATCTCTGCAATAAATGTTGAAAATCTGTGAATTACAAGAGTAATACCCAATTTTATACCCTAAAAAGTAAAATTGGGTGTTTTTGCTTTATTTAATACTTTGTTCTTTTATTACTTGTTGGGCTTTGCACTGTCTTTGGTTGCTTAGCTATTATTTATTGTATAATTTACAAAGGGGATATTGTATCGTTGATGACATTGTTATACTAATATTTATTTATATCATTTTATTTCTTTAACATTTTTAGAGTAGGGAATCTCCCGAATAATTCTGTCTTTTATAATAGTAATACATTCCTTTAAAGGTTGATTTTGTGTTATTCTGTTTGTATCTTGTTGCTAAAAGCATTATTTATATTGGATAGGCATTTAGGTTATGAATTGAATATAACTTTTGGCTTTTAAAGTACATTTCATTTTGTCAATGAAATACTAATTAATGGGTATTTTACTGATAAAGGAATTTACATATTTTTGCATAAATACATATCGCAAAGATAAGATGCAAAAACGATTTATTTTATTGTGTTGATAGTGGATTTGTTTACAGCTCTTGTATGTTATACTTTTATTTTCATGCTTTGGGTATAATGATAACAATTAATATGTATAGAAAGGTGACTACATTAATTAATTTTGCAGCATTTGTTTTATTTTGGATCATTATGCTGCTGTTTCACTTTCCTCTTGATGCGTATGGTCAAGAGTCGAGGTGGGGTAATATGAATCCTGTGAGAGAAGGGTATTTGCGTTCTAATAAAGATTTTGCAGTTGATTCGGTAAAATATCCTATTGGGAGATATCGAAATTCTGTTATTTCTACAAATTCCGGTGTTACTTTTCAGTTCAAGAAGGGTGGCCCGTTCTTTTATACAGACCAAAGTCCTTTACATAAAGGGGAATATAATGTGTCGGGGGTAATAGGACCATTGTGGAATGGTCACGTTTACGGCATGGGGCGCCAAATGAATTTAATTGGTATTGGTGTTTTTAACTATGCTGCTATTGGATATAACAAATCATTGTCAGATAATTTATTTGCTGATGTTGCATTGCATGCAATGAAGTTAAGTACCCCTCGCCGTGTGGATGAAACATTTGGTATATCGGGTAAACTTTCTTACTCCTTTAATTCCCGAATGAGTTTGCATGTATTTGGTGGTTTTTTATTTACTCCTGTTACTTCATTCAGCCGTAATGACTACGGAGGCAGTGTTGCTTTCGATATAACGGATTCTTTTGGAACGGAATTAGGTATAAGGGGTTATCGTGAATATCCTTTTGAATGTGGGGGAGTTACTCCTATCTTAATGCCTTACTATAAATTTGAAAAGCATAAAGTGGAAATGGATTTTGGTGGATTGTTACAAGAAATAATATATGGATTGTTTAAATAAAAAGTATCATTTATGAAGAAAATAGTATTTGTATTGTTCGGATGTTTGATTCTCTTTCAGAGTTGTGGTAATGTGTTTTATAACCATGCTAATAAAACAGAAAAGGTTACTGTTAAGGTAAAGCCTTTTAAATAAAATAATTGTTCAGTAAAAATGCGGATCGTTTTCAACATACCCGTTGGAAAGAATGCTATGCCCAGTACAAGGCTAAGGCTTTAAATATTCATACAACCAAATATTTGCCATAATGAATACAACAAAATACCTATTGTTATGTATAACAATAATTTTAATGTTTTCTTGCTCTAATGAAGAGAGAAACAGATTGCCAAGTATTACCCCGAGTCACATAGACCTGTCGCCGGAACACCCTGAAGCCTATTTTCAGATAGCATGCGGTGATTACAATATGTATGGATTTATAATTGTGGGACAGGAAGAATATAGGATTACAAAAGAAATAATGTCAAAGGAAGTAACTGTTGTCGAGCTTTCTGACGGAAGTAAGGCCACTTTCCATTGTAGGAATCGCATACTTGTAAAGATAGACTTTGGTTTTATGACCATAAGCAAAATACAAAGAGGCAAATATAAAGTTCAATTGAATAAGAATATTGATATACGACAACCAATAGCCATTTCCTTTGGATTCAGTGTTCCTGATGGAATATCTACTGTCGTTGTAACCTTGAAACAATAAATACATGAATGGTTATTTGTGATAAAATACCAATTAATTGGTATTTTATTGTACAGGGAAAATTCTTTAATTTGCAAAAAAACTAAACTGTGTTAATATGAAGAAAATATTCATTCTTTTGTTCGTTTCCTTAGCATTATTTTCTTGTGAAAAAGAAGAAAATAATAAAATTTTTGAATATCAGTTGCTGCCAAGTGAGAATGTATCTAAACCATTTAGTTGTTTGGGGGAGAAACGTACTATTACTTTTACAATTATTCAAAAAACATTGATAGATGATATTTTAGATTCAGAGGTTCCGATTATTCCCAAGGATGTTTCGATAGAATTTGATAAAACTCTTTTTTCTGATATAGAGACAAAAATAAAGGGTGATCAAGTTGTATTAAATATAACCTCAAATATTAATAAAGAAGATAAAATTTTGAATGGTGATCTACAGATTTCTTACTCTACTATTAATGGTATAAAAGTAGAAAAAATTCCCCTAATTATAGATAAAGGGAAGTTGACATTTGTGTATAAAATCCATTCGGAACAGAATCCTTTTTTCCTACCAGCTGAAGGAGGTAAATTTGAATTACCTTTTACTTGTAAAAAACAAGTCTATTTGAATGAATGTTTTATAGAGGAGAGATATTCATCATTGAAAGGGTTGCGGTTTAAAAAAGTAAATACTGGAAATGTAAATTATATTGATGTAAAAAAGGATGGAGACGCAGTAGGGTTTTATAAATTTACCTTTGAGGGGGAAGGTCCATATAATCAAAAAGCAAAACCTGAATGCTATTTTAATATATATCCCAATGATGCAGATTTAATAACAGGCAATCCCCAGGAAATTTTTAAGCAAGAATTTGTACAACCTCAAACTCTTGGTGAGGATTATTATAGACCTTCTCGTAGCGCATTTAGAAGTGGTACATTTGATTTTTAACATACCTATTGTAAATTTTAAATTATAAGTATTATGAAAAAGTGTTTATATCTATCTGTTTTTTTTATTGCTTTTTTTTCTTCGTGTTCCGATAACGAATTGGAAGAAATGTCTAATTCAGTTCCCGTTTCAAAATATCCCCAAAAAGTTATAGATATTTCAATGGAGAGCCCTGAAAGTTTTTCACATTTTAGTAATATTTCTATTACTCGTTCTTCAGAATTATTAAAGGACAGTGTGTGGAGTGATGGAAAAGGGCATACGTTAATTTATGAAACAAATGAACATGTTCCGACTCAAGAGTTAATGAGATATATTTATTTAGGTTCAATTCTTCAGGGAGGTTCTATTGAAAAACAACGTTTTGTTCCTGTTTTAAAACCAGTTGATCCAATAACAATATCCTATTCTTTTCCTGCCCGTTGGGTGACAGACATAATCATGAAACCAAGTCTGTCAGCACAAAGGCAATCTTTACAGAACATAATGAATAAAGAAGGAATGGAAGGTAAACAATTAGGCTCTTTTAGCTATAATATGCGACAATTTTCTTATTTTGAAGAGCTTAAATTAGCTTTTGGGGCAAATGTGAATATTGCACGTATTCTTGATATTGATATTAGTGTTGATAAAGGAAAAATCAGAAGAAAAACAGGGTTGTTTGCGAAAATAATACAACGGAATTATACAGTTGACATGGATCTTCCTATTGATGGAAATCTGCTTTTAAATCATGATGAAATAAATAATATAGGTAGATACGATCCGGTATATATTAGTTCTATTACTTATGGAAGGATGGCTCTAATTTCTATGGAATCTTTTGAAAGTTATGATAAGTTAAGAGTTGCGTTACAAGTGGCTTTACAGGCAAAAGTCATAAATGGGGAATTAGACTTTAGTCTTGAGCAAAAAAAAATTCTCAAAGAAGCGGAAATAAATGTTGTAGTGTATAACGGAGAAGGTGAAGGCACTGTTAAAACTATTAAAGGTTGGGATGAGTTTCAGAAATTCATAATCCAAGGAGGACGATTTTCTAAAGATTTGCCGGGGGATGCCATATTCTATACTGCCAGTTATCTGTCTGATAATTCTCCTTATTATTCAAAATTCAAAATTCATTTAAAAAATCAACAATAATCTGGAGCTATGAGAATCTTAAGATATACTCTGTTTTTATTTGCTATAGGATTAATTTCATGTGAACAAGAATTTGACAAAAAAGAACAGCAATCTGATTGCTGTTCTTTTCAAAATCTACCTAAGTATCCCGAACAAGTGGTGAATATAAATGTGCATAACTATATTCCTGATATGGGAGATAAGGTTTTATCTTCTCCTTCGCATATCCATACAAGAGCTTCAGAAATCATTTCTGAGACATTATGGGATAATGGGTTTGGTAAAACAATTCATGCACAGGCAGATGAGTCGATAGTTTTGGATAATCTGAATCGATATATTTATCCTGGCTCTATCTTGGATGGGGCAAGCGTTGCCAATCAGGATTATAAAACAATCAGTGTCCACTATAAGCCTATAAATGTCTCTGTGTCCTTTCCTGCCCAAAAAGTTACAGGTGTACTTGAAAAGCCCTCTTTGTCTTCATGTAGGCAGTTGGTAATGGATTTGATGCATCAGAAAGGTATAGGGCAACAATCAGCTTCCGTACACTTTGATATACACCGTTTTACATCTTATGATGAGCTGAAAATGACTTTTGGATCAAATGCCAATACGAGCTTTTTATTTTGGGGGTCGTCATCTTCCCAACAAGAACATAAGGAACGAATTAGTAAAAGTAGTGGCTTATATATAAGGTTTATTCAGAAATATTTTACGATTGATATGGATATTCCTGAGAAGAGTTTTATTGAAGGTAGTATCAATGCCCAATACTCTCCTGTCTATGTGAGCTCCATAGCTTATGGAAGGGTCGGCATATTAACTCTTGAAACCGATGAAATATACGAGAATGCGGAGTCCATTGTAAAGAAGGCCGTTAATGGCTTTTTATATAACAAAAAAGAATTTCTGACAGTTGAAGAAAAGGGCTTTTTTGATGAGGCCAGAATGAAAGTATATGTAGGGGGAGGAAATGGTGACAGTGGTGTAAAGACCCTTACCGGATTTGACGATTTTATCAAATTTATAAGTGAAGGAGGGCATTTTTCTGCAGAGACACCTGGTAAACCTATATTTTGCAGCTTTGCGTATTTGTCGGATCATTCACCTTATAAAGTTAAATTTAAAATTGATATTGATAGCGATCCTGTATATGCAAGAATTGAATATCGGAATCTAAAAAATGACTCCTATGTGGGTAGATCTTTACAAAGAGAAAAGATAATTGGCGATGTACATCTTGCCTTTTATGCTGATAGAACGGCTAAGATTCCGACAGTTGCTCCAAGATACATTTCTTTTAATATTGTAGAACATAGCAGACATTATTTGAAGGCTCGAATACCAAGAACAGAAAAGGATGATACAACAGTAGAAGAATTTGTTAAGAGTAATAATAGCCGTGGGACTGAATTACAATTAAAACATGATTTGTTGCTCACAGAATTTGTTTGGACGCATAATAACCCAAGAAGAACTCGATATGAACAAAACACTTTCAGATATAGTCTTAGTGAAGGTGGTTTTTACAAAATTCTCCCTGCTATAAATGAGCCAAAGAAGTGGCGATAATTTGAAGTTAGCACTCCTTGTCGGACAAATAAATAAGAGATATGGTATTAAAAGATAAATTGGTTATGAAAAAAGTATGTATGTTACTTCTTTGGTTATTTATATGCAATATTGGGCTGGTATTAGCACAAGGAAGGAGATTCGAATTTGAATTAGGAGCCAATTATCCAATTGGGCTACAAAAGAATGGATATAAAGAAAATCATGTTGGGTTTTATTTAAATGGAATATATAGGTTTTCCACCAATCCGTTAAGTGTAAATCTAAAATTAGGTTATGAAAGTTACACAATTGTACTGAATAATACTTTTAATGGAAGATCTTTATCTCTTATGCCGGCAGCTAATTGTCATTTCTTACGGAATGAATCTGTTGATTCCTATGTTGGTTTGGGAACTGGTGTTTCAATTGATAATATAGATGTGGGAGTTTTCAATGAAGGTTATAAGTTGCACTTTGCGGTGGCTCCACAAGTTGGTATTAGATTTATAAACCATATAAATGTATATTTACAGTATTATGTGACACATAAAGATTTTTCCAGGTTGGTATTGGGAGTTGGTTATGTTTTCTGATATTGTCCAAGTGAAGAATAGATTTTTTTATATTTGTTAGATTTAGGGTGTCAATTTGCGTTTAACAGGTGCCAGTAAAGAGTATATTCTTTTACTGGCACTAATAATTTATAGCCTCTCGTTATTAAGTGATTATATTTTCGATCCTTTTCGTTGCTTGTTTTCAACAGGTGTGTTTAGCCCTAACTTTTCTTTAATTTCCTGAAACTTCTTCCTGAACCAATCGAGTATGGGTATTCCGTCAATGCACAGCCTGAATTTTCCTTTCTCCTGCGGGTTCCTCTCCACTGTTGCCGTTGAGTGCTCCGTCCTGAACTTCTCCTTGTACTCCTTTGAATAGAGCCTTCCCTTGAACTCCACGGGTTGCAGGCTGACAATTCGTCTTGTCAGTTCTTCGGTGAAGCCCACTTCCCGGCATTGTTCTGCTATGGGCATCAGTTCCTTTACAATAGGAAAGTAGGTGTCTATCAGTTCCAGCCGATTGTCGTATTCTGCGATTTTCTGCCGGTAGCTCCGGTCAACTCTGTTTATCTCGCTGCTGTGACGGTTTTCCATTTTTGTCTGCTCCCTTTGTTCGGCTTGCACCTGCTTTTGCAGATTCACAATGTTCCGTTTCAAATTTTCATTCTCCTCTTCCAGCCTCTTAACCTTGCTGCCTCCGAAAAGTGAGCTCACCCCGTCCGCTATGGCTGTGGTGGCGTTCACTGCCGCCCCCTTCATTTTCTGCACGTTGATTTCCTCCTTTACCTGCTTCAGTTTTTTCATTGCTTCCTCTTCCAGCCCCAGCAGGTTTTCTATGTTCTCTTGCAGGCTGTCCTGCTGCTCCACCAGCTGCTTGTAGTATTGCATGGTGGAAATATGCTTTGCTAATGAGCCGTCCACGCCTCTCTGCAAGCCGTACTTGTTCATGGCTTGGGCATAAGTGTCCTGATAGTGTTTTAGCCTGTGCCTTGCCATTACATCATCTGCGCAGAGTCTCACGTCCTGCGGGTTCTTCTTTCTGTACTTTTTTTTCCCGTTCTGTTCTTCCTGTCCGGCTTTCCTTCGCTCTCCGGTCACTATCGGTATGACTGTGGCGTGTATGTGTGGTGTCTTCTCGTCCATGTGCAGTACTGCCGATACGAGGTTCTGCTCCCCGTATGTTTCCCGGATCCATTTCAGACTGTCGTTACACCAGTCTTCAATCCGTCCTTCCGCTTCCATTTGCTTCATGTCCTTGTTACTTCCGGTAAGGAGTATCCGGATTGCCTTCACCTGATTGGCGCTCACCTTGCGTCTGATGCCTGCCGTTTCTATCCGGTGGGCTATCGCCTGCGTGCGGTTCCTCACCCCTTCGGGAAACTGTACGAGCTCCCGGTTCAGGTGTGTGCGCGTTCTGTCCGCATTCTTCGGGTGAACGGTGCGCTCTATGTGTGCGGACATCCTGCTGTCCGTCTCTTTTGCCTTTTCCAGATGCAAAACTGCATATCCCATAACTGTCAATAATTTCAGGTTAATACTTCCCCTGCCTTGCTTTTATGCCGCATGGCAGACGGGGTTTCCAAAGGGGCGGCGCCCCTATGGCTCGTTGGGGCTTTTTTAGCAATGTGTGCATTGCGTTAAGAAAAAGCCCTAATGAGCTATGGCTTTTTTTAAAGCCTTCCGGTGGCTTTACGGTTACATCCTGATACCTTTGTTTTTCTTTTTCAGTTGCTCTGCCTGCCGTTGTCCTTTCTCTGGTTCCGGTCTCTGCTGCTGATGTTCGTGTTGTCCGCTTTTCTTACTTCGTAGGAAGTCGTTCAGGTCGTTGTAGCCTCCGTATATGTGCGACGCGTCCCGGACGCGCAGCCCGTATTCCTCCCGCAGTTCCTGAACAGCTTCCATTCCCGCTTTGTCGTTGTCGAGGAAACAGTGGATGCGCCCGTAACCGCCCAATGGTCTGATTGCCTTGGAGAGGTTGGAAGTCGAGTTCAGTACGATGTAGTCCTGCCTGTCAAGGTTGGGACGGTCAGGACACCTTTCCAGCCGCAGGGTGAGGAAGGAGAGGTAGTCCATGAAACCCTCGAAGAGGTAGCAGGTCGCCTTCGGCTGTTCCTGCTGTATGTGGGTGATGTCCTTCGGTGCTATGCAGCCCTTGAAGAGATTGTTGCGTATCTCGTAGCCTTCCGAACGGTTGGGAAAACCAATGGCAAAGTAGGGTTTTCCGTTGGTCAGATAGCGCACCTCTCTGCATTCTCTTTTTGCCAGTTCCGTATTTATCCCCCTCTGCCGCAGATAGGACAATAGGGCGGGGGAGGAAAGTGACACCACTTCCAATTGACGGAAACTCGGTTTTGAGAGTGGTTGCTTGCCAAAAGAGAAGGAGACCGGGCGCACTCTGGGTGCCTGCTCCGCTATCCGTTCCAAGAGGTAGGGTAGGCTGTCGGATGCGTATAGCTCCTGCGCCAGTGCGATGATGTTGCCTCCTTTGCCTGCGCCAAAATCATACCATAGGTTGCGTTCGGTGTTCACCTTGAAGGAGGGTTCCTGTTCATCCCTGAACGGTGAGTTGTACCATAGGCTACCGCCCTATTGCCTTACCGGACTGTAGCCAAGACTGTGCAGATATTCCTCTATGCGTATCTGCTTCGCTTCATTCATATTCATCATATTTCTGTTTTAAGTAGATATTGTTTTTGTTTTTTTCGCCCGTACCCTTTCATGTGTTACGGGCTGCATCCGCTTTACTTTACTTTGCTATATATATGCCCCCAGACTAAAGTAAAGCGGTTTCCGGTCTGTGCCGTCATGGTGGAGGCCGGGTATGAGACCATACCCTTTTCCGTACTGTCATACCGTTGTTCTTGTCAGGTGTGAATATTCTTTTTTCTTTTCGCCCGTATCTTTTTGTATATTACGGGCTATATCCACTTTACTTTACTTCCGTATATATATGGTACGGGACTAAAGTAAAGTGGTTCCCATACAATACCGCTAATAGTGAAAATCGGGTTTGAAGGTGTATTTCCTGCCGTTCTCCTGTACTATCATCCGTTTGTTTTTCAGTACTGTAATGAGGTCTGTCAGCCTGTTTCCCCCAAGCATGACACCGACAGAGGCGTAGGTTTTCCTCAATTCTTCCGCAAGCTCCTTGTAGCCGTATTCATCTTTGAGTGTGAATGCCGCTTCCAGTGCGATGCGGTGCTGCTTCTCTGTGATGTCCTTGTAGGGGTCGAACTTCTCCCTTTTCCCTTTTCCCGGATCCTTGTGTTTGAACATGTATTCGTCCAGCAGTTCGGGTAATGCCTCCCCGTTGATGCGGAATGCGAACGGTTCGAAGTCCATCGCCCTGATATGTGCTGCCTTGACCGTACTGATGTCGGGGTCCTTCTCGTCCTTCTCCACTTGCAGCACTGTTTCGGCCTTGTTGCTAAGCTCCGTTCCGATGTGTCCCCTTGCGTTCTCGTCCCCCTTGTTCTGATGCAGTATGGTGTGTATGTGTATGTGTCTTTCCCCCGTCCATGTCATCAGCAGGGAGATTACCTTCGTGGACTCGCTGGGGCTGTTGATGTCGTACACCATATCCCGTATTCCGTCAATGACTACCAGCCCTACATTTTCGGTGCGGTAAATAGCCTCCCTCACGATTGCTATTCGTTCCTCGGGCGTGTACTTCCTTAGGACAAGGAATTCAAGGTCTTTATGGTTCCTGCCTGTCGGCAGTCCCGCCATACGTAATATTCTCTTTGCCACTTTCGCACAGTGGTAGGAACTTTGTTCGGTGTCCACATAGAGTATTTTCCGCCTGTTTTCGGGCAGTTCCGCCGTGTAGCTTAGCACTGTGCCGTTTTTCAGTGCAGCCGCCACGATTGCGGAAACATTGAACGTTTTCTTGCTCTTTGCTTTTCCTATTGATGCGCTGAAGTTCCCCAGCGTGCCTATGACGGAACCGCCGTGTACTTTCAGTATTTCGGGTGCCCTCTCGTGGTCTTCCGAAAGGTCGAGCCGTGAGGCTTGCCACAGTATCACCGCCTCTTCGGACGTGATCTCCTTTCTTTCTCTGTACTCCATGGCCATACCTCCTTATCTGCGTCCCCCGCTTTTGTGTCCTGCCAGTTCGAGTGCCATTTCCGCATCTACGATGATTTTGCGTCCTATCTGCGTAATGGCTCTGTCTATCTTCCCGCTTTTCTTGATGCGGTTTGCTGTGGGCATACTGCATCCGAACAGGCGGGCTATGCCGCCTATCCCGTACACGTATTTCTTTTCCGTATCGGCTATGGGCTGCGCTACTTTCGCTTCCCTTTCCTGTAAGGCGTGTCGGTTCAGTAATATGAATTCCTCTCCCGTCATCTGCCATACGGGCTTTGATAAAAGTTCTCTGATTTCCATATTGGAATGAATTTAACGTTTGTACTGTAAGCCCTGCGCACGGGCTTTTTGTTTCGTCCGAACAGTGCAAAGTTAATCCCGGATACGGGTGGTAAGGATGTGGATAGCGTGAATGTAATATCACGCTATCTCACTAATTATCAGAAATTAATAAGGGTGGTGAAAAATATTTCGGGTGGTAA
>OGHY01001473.1_pt1 | contig 10809 bp, 8 predicted proteins | sample 1571541 | NCBI WGS metagenome assembly OGHY01 (sample SAMEA2581943, study PRJEB24529) | metagenome | biome: Human gut stool | place: China | collected 2011
TAAGTTCGAGCATGAATATCCGCACTGCTGGAGATGCGGCTCACCTCTTATCTACTATGCAAGAGATACTTGGTTCATCAAGATGACTGACGTTAAGGACAGACTTATCGCAAACAATGACACTATCAACTGGATTCCTGAGAGCATTGGTAAGGGACGTTTCGGTGACTGGCTGAAAAACGTTCAGGATTGGGGCATTTCAAGAAACAGATATTGGGGTACTCCGCTGAACATTTGGGAGTGCGAGTGCGGTCACAGACATTCTATCGGCTCTATCGAGGAGCTTAAGTCAATGTCAGACAACTGCCCTGATGATATCGAGCTTCACAGACCATACATCGACGCTGTAACTATCAAATGCCCTGAGTGCGGAAAACAGATGCACCGTGTATCAGAGGTAATAGACTGCTGGTTCGACTCAGGTTCTATGCCTTTCGCTCAGCACCACTATCCATTTGAGAACAAGGAGATTTTCGAGTCACAGTTCCCTGCTGACTTTATTTCAGAAGCTGTTGACCAGACAAGAGGTTGGTTCTATTCACTCCTTGCTATCTCAACGCTTATTTTTGACAAAGCTCCATACAAGAACGTTATCGTACTTGGACTTGTTCAGGACGAGAACGGTCAGAAGATGTCAAAGTCAAAGGGCAACGCTGTTGATCCATTCGAGGCACTGGCTAAATATGGTGCAGACGCTATCAGGTGGTATTTCTACACAAACTCTGCTCCATGGCTTCCTAATAAGTTCCATGACAAGGGCGTAACAGAGGGTCAGAGAAAGTTCATGGGCACGCTTTGGAACACATATGCGTTCTATGTGCTTTATGCTGAGATAGACCAGTTCGACCCTACAAAGCATGAGATAGAATATGACAAGCTTTCCGTTATGGACAAGTGGCTGCTTTCAAAGATGAACTCTATGATAAAGGCTGCTGACGATAACCTTAACAACTACAGGATACCTGAGGCTGCAAAGGCTATGCAGGAGTTTGTTGATGATCTTTCCAACTGGTATGTAAGAAGAGGCAGAGAGAGATACTGGGCACAGGGTATGTCACAGGACAAGATAAACGCTTACATGACTCTTTACACTGCTATCGTTACGCTCTGCAAGTGTGCAGCACCTATGGTACCGTTCATCACTGAGGAGATCTATCAGAATCTTGTTAGAAGCGTTGACAAGGGCGCTCCTGAGAGTATCCACCTTTGCGATTATCCTGTTTGCGACGAGAACATGATAGACGAAAAGCTTGAAGCTGACATGGAGGAAGTTCTGGAGATAGTTGTTCTGGGACGTTCTGCAAGAAATGGCGCAAGCCTTAAAAACCGTCAGCCTTTGAGCGTGATGTACGTTGCAGCAGACCACCCACTTGACAGCTACTATATCGACATCATCAGAGACGAGCTTAACCTCAAGGACGTTCAGTTCTCAAATGATGTATCTGCATATATCGATTATAAGTTCAAGCCACAGCTCAAGACACTTGGTCCAAAGTACGGCAAGCAGCTTGGTGAGATAAGAACACAGCTTTCACAGCTTGACGGACACAAGGCTATGGGCGAACTGAACGAAACTGGCAGCCTGAAACTCACGCTTTCAAGCGGTGAGATAGCACTTGACAAGGATGATGTTCTTATTGAGTCTGAGCAGAAAGATGGCTTCTACACCCTTTCTGAAAACGGTGTTACTGTTGCTATCAGCACTGTTCTCACTCCTGAGCTTATTGAAGAGGGCTTTGTAAGAGAAGTTATCAGCAAGGTTCAGACAATGAGAAAGGATTCGGGCTTTGAGGTAATGGATCACATCACTGTTTCTGTAAGCGGCAGCGAAAAGGTTATGGCTGTTGTTGACAAGAACAGAGAGGCTATTTCTCATGACGTTCTTGCAGACGATATCGTTCTTGGCGAAAATGTCGGCAACGAAAAGGATTGGGACATCAACGGCGAAAAAGTTTCTATCGGCGTAAAGAAGAACTAATTCTGAGATATAAAAAATCAAGCAGGACAGCTTTCGGGCTGTCCTGCCTTTTTTGTTTTGGGTTATAAGCCATGCACAGCTCCCCCTACATAAAACACAAAAAATGGCGAGGTGAAAGACCTCGCCATTGATTTTTTTATATTACTTTCTTGCTTCCAGAGCGGAGATAGATTCCATTATCTTTGACATCTTCTCCTCTGCCTTTGCAAGCTTTGCCTTTTCGGCTTCGATAAGCTGTTCAGGGGCTTTTGCAAGGAAGCCCTGATTGCTGAGCTTCTTGCTAAGGAAGTCTATATCCTTCTGTGCATTCTTTCTGTCCTTATCAAGACGTGCAAGCTCCTTGTCAACGTCTATGATATCCGCAAGCGGAATGAAAAATCTTGCACTGTCTGTAACAGCGGCGGCGCAATCCTTTTCCTCGCACTTATCTGTAATGATGACCTCAGATGCGGAAGCAAGTCTTTCAAAGAACATTACGCCCTGTGAGAATACTTCTGGCTGTGCAGTTTCAATATAAAGCTTTGCCTTTACAGACGGCGGAACGTTCATTTCACCACGGCAGTTTCTTATGCTCTTTATGCCTGCGATTATCTTCTCAAATGTTGCTTCTTCGTCGGCAAATTCAAGCTTTTCGTCAAATACAGGGTAATCCTGAACCATGATAGCTGTGCCGTCATTTACGAGAGCCTGCCAGATCTCCTCGGTGATATAAGGCATGAATGGGTGGAGCATTTTAAGCATACCCTTCATTACCCACACGAGAACAGCCTGTGCGGTAGCCTCTGTTTCACCGCCTGCGGCTATTCTTGGCTTTGTAAGCTCGATATACCAATCGCAATAGATATCCCAGATAAAGTCATAAAGCTTTGAAACTGCTACGCCAAGCTCGAACTTATCAAGATTATCGTTTACTTCCTTTGCAAGAGTATTGAACTTTGATATTACCCACTTATCCTCAACATTGAGGTTTTCAGGGAGCTTATCAGCCTTGAAATCGTCAGGAAGATTCATCATGATAAATCTTGCGGCGTTCCATATCTTATTGGCAAAGTTTCTTGAGGATTTTACTTTATCCTCGATAAATCTCATATCGTTTCCAGGTGCGTTGCCTGTTGCGAGCATAAATCTCAGGGCATCTGCGCCGTACTGGTCAATGATAACAAGCGGATCGATACCGTTGCCGAGAGATTTTGACATCTTTCTGCCCTGTGAATCTCTAACAAGGCCGTGGATAAGAACAGTATCAAAAGGCTTCTGCTTCATGTTCTCCATGCCTGCAACTATCATTCTGGATACCCAGAAAGGAATGATATCATAGCCTGTTACGAGAGTGTTTGTTGGATAGAAATACTCAAGCTCCTCTGTCTTGTCAGGCCAGCCGAGAGTTGAGAACGGCCACAGTGCTGATGAGAACCATGTATCGAGGGTATCAGGGTCCTGACGCATTTCCTTACCGCACTTAGGACAGCAAGCGTGGTCTTCCTTTGTTACCACAGTTTCGCCGCAGTCGTCACAATAGAATGCCGGTATCTGATGACCCCACCAAAGCTGACGTGAGATACACCAATCTCTGATATCGTTCATCCAGTTAAGGTAGTTCTTTTCAAATCTTTCAGGAACAAACTTGATAGAGCCGTCCTCAACAGCCTTTATTGCAGGCTTTGCAAGCTCGTCCATTTTAACGAACCACTGGAGGGATACTCTTGGCTCGACAGTTGTTCCACAGCGGTAGCAAGTACCTACGTTATGCTCGTGGTCTTCAACATAAGCAAGGAAGCCGCCCTTTTCAAGGTCTTCAACTATTTTCTTTCTTGCCTCGTATCTATCCATGCCTGCATACTCAGGATAATCGTCAACTATCTTTGCGTCCTCAGTAAGAACGTTGATAACAGGCAGGTTATGTCTTTTACCGACTTCAAAGTCGTTAGGGTCATGGGCAGGAGTTATCTTTACAACGCCTGTACCGAACTCCATATCAACATAGCTGTCGGCAACAACAGGTATCTCTCTGCCAACAAGCGGCAGTGTGAGTGTCTTGCCTACGATGTCCTTATATCTTTCGTCCTTTGGATTTACTGCAACGGCAGTATCGCCCAGAAGCGTTTCAGGACGTGTTGTAGCAAGCTCTACATATCCGCTTCCGTCTGTAAGAGGATATTTCAGATGCCAGAAGTGACCAGCCTGATCTTCATACTCAACCTCTGCGTTTGAGATAGATGTACGGCAATGCGGGCACCAGTTGATTATTCTTTCGCCTCTATAGATAAGTCCCTTATTATAGTAGTTTATGAAAACTTCCTTTACAGCCTTTGAACAGCCCTCGTCCATTGTGAAACGTTCTCTGTCCCAATCGCAGGAAGAGCCGAGCTTTTTGAGCTGCTCAACTATTCTGCCGCCGTATTTCTTTTTCCAATCCCATGCTCTTTCAAGGAAACCGTCCCTGCCGATATCGTCCTTTGTAAGACCCTCTTTACGCATAGCTTCAACTATCTTTGCTTCTGTTGCGATAGAAGCGTGGTCTGTACCAGGTATCCACTCTGCGGCATATCCGCTCATTCTCTTCCAACGGATAAGTATATCCTGCAAAGTTTCATCAAGGGCATGACCCATATGAAGCTGTCCTGTGATGTTCGGTGGTGGGATAACTATACAGTATGGCTCTTTCTTGGAATCAGGCTCAGCGTGGAAAAATCCGCCGTCAAGCCAATATTTGTAGATCTTATCTTCTACCTTATTAGGCTCATAAAGCTTTGAAAGCTCTTTTTTCATTATAAAACAATTCCTTTCGCAAATATTTTTCTATCACAGTATCGTGGCAAGACCAAGAGGTATTGCCTTTTTGCCGTCAGACTCGTGTCTTAGGCTGTCTGCGAAACGGAACTGTGAATTTCATTTGAAAGCTGAATTTGAGATCACACATTATATTCTTTCCTTTCCGCATGATATGGAATCACTGCACCTATTATAATATTATCTCACTTTTGCACCGAATTGTCAAGGGCTGATGACGGTATGGAACGAAAAAAGCAGAACAGCTTGAAACTGCTCTGCTGAGAGTGTTGAAAAAGACTCAAACAAGCGGGACGTCGAGGGCGCCGTCCCCTACAACTTGCATAAAAACGAATTTACGCTTACAGCTTGAAATGAACGGGCATACCATTTTTCATTGCTATTTTTACCTCGCCTTGGATAAGGGGCAGGAAGTATCTTACAGCTTCCGGCTTTACGTCATTGCCGTCCTCGCTTAACCACTTGGCAGGGAAGAATTTTTCCTTATTTGCAGCATCATGGGCGTCAACGCTGTCAACGGTCACAACATAAGGCACGTCGCTGATACGCTTGAATATCATCATTTTACCTGTTTTCCCTGCAAGAGCCGCTTTTACGCCTGCTGAGCCTATTTCCTCGGCTTCGTCTATATCCGTCTTTGAGCAGATATGAGAAGAACATCTCTGCATAACGTTAAGCTCAATAGAACGGACTTTACAGCCGATATTCTCTTTAACGAGCTGTTCAAGTGTCTTTCCTATGCCAGAGAGATACTCGTGACCGAAATTATCCACAACTCTCGGCTTATTTTCCTCGCCCTTAAGCTTTACGCCCTCGGAAACTGCGATGATAACGGCTTTGTGCTTTGCCATTTGATTTCTTATGTCCTCGAGGAACTTTTCGGCGGTAAAGTTATTTTCAGGGAGATAGATAAGGTGAGGGGCTATCTCATCATTTGCTCTGAGTACGCAGGTGGAAGCTGTGAGCCAGCCAGCGTGTCTGCCCATTATCTCAACGATAGTGACGGACTCGATAGAATAAACCGAGCTGTCACGGATTATCTCCTGAACTGTTGCAGCAACATACTTTGCGGCAGAGCCGAAGCCTGGTGTATGGTCTGTTACAGGCAGGTCGTTATCTATAGTCTTTGGTATGCCTATAACTCTTATCTTTGAATTTCTTGCCGCAAGATAATCGGAAAGCTTTGCCACGGTATCCATAGAATCGTTTCCTCCGATATAAAAGAAAGCTTCTATCCTATGCTTTTCAAGGCAGTTTAAGATACGCTCATATGTTTCACCGCCCTCTTCAACATCAGGAAGTTTATAACGGCATGAGCCGAGAACTGTTGACGGTGTCTGTCTTAGAAGCTCCATATCCTCGTTTGTTTTTATAACAAGCTTAAGATCTATGAGCTGGTCGTTTATGATACCCTCGATACCATTGAGCGAGCCGAAAACGGCGTCTATCTGTGGTGTTTTCACAGCCTGTTTGAAAACTCCCACCAATGAAGCGTTGATAGCGCAGGTAGGTCCTCCTGATTGTGCAACGGCAATATTCATTATCATCAATCTCCTTACAGCTTACTGAGAATATTAAAATTCTCATATTTGTTATTATTATAGCATATTATATATACAAATAAAAGGGTTATGAAAATTTATTAACATATTTTTTCCCTTTGTAACAAAACATGCCTTCAATAAAACGTTATATCTATCCACTTTGATAATTTTCACATCTATTACATAAAAACGCCTCCCGATTTACACCATATTGTTATAAAGTAAATGTAAATCGTAACCGAATTTTAATTGACAGAACAGTTTATATTTTGTATAATTAAAGATATAGACACGAAATGTGTCGAACTCTAGTCAATGAACTGAAAGGAAGAATATAAATAATGCCTGACAACAGAAACAATAAAGGCTACTATCGTCCTGAACAGAATCGCAGACCGCAGGGTCAGAACAGACCTCAGCAGCAGGAAGGCTCCACTTGGCTCACTCCTACTGTAAAGGGAATAATAGCGATACTGCTGACTGTACTTGTGGTAGCCATAGTAATAATGATATTTGCAAAAACTCTTTTTGTGAACACCAACACCACTCCGAAAAAGACAGGTACGATAACTTCTACAGAATACATTCCGCCAAAGACCACCACCACTTCGGAAAAGCCGCAGGAAACATCTAAAAAGTCCAAAAAGACCACTGAGCCTGACGAAGATCCATATGACGGTGATAAAGATGACAACGGTGACGCTGTTGGTGATATCCAGTGCATAAGTGCAGTTTATCTCCACCCACAGCCTACATCGAGCAGTGAAAATCTTCTTACTATCCCATCGGGTGCGACCTGCAAATACTACCGCAACGAAAACGGCTGGTATTATGTTGAATATAATGGCACAAAGGGCTACGCATGGCAGACATTCTTCTCGACACCACCACAGTAATGTGTTTTACGATTTCTTAAATAACGCAGAAAGTGCAGCATGGAAATATGCTGCACTTTCTGTTTATATACGCAAAAAAGCGGAGGTGTTGTCCTCCGCTTGATGTAGCTTATCATACAGATAGAACGTGTTAAATAGCGGGCGAACGCTGTTCGCCCCTACACACAAATGTTACAATTAGAGTTCTACCTTGTAATCCTCTGAGCCTACGCCCTTTACAGTGTAGTAAGCAACGCCCTCTTCAGGCTTGATGTATACTGAAACTGTCTTTGGTGTTCTGTGACCCTTTGCCTTGTAGTCAGCCTTTGCAGCAACCACTACAGCTTCAACATTTATCTCTACGCCTGCGAACTGAACGAATTCCTCGTCCTTTAACTGCTTTCTTTACAGTTTCCTTCTTTGCCTTTGTTGCCTTTGCTGCGGTCTTTACTGCCTTTTCTGCCGTCTTGACAGCTTTCTTTGCTGTTTCCTTTACTGCTGCGCCTGTCTTTTCAGCAGCAGACTTTACCTCAGCCTTGACTTCCTTTACAGCTTCTTCTGCCTTCTTGTCAGCGGTGATCTTCTTTTCAGCCATTGTAAAACCTCTCCTTTAAAAGTGTTACTAATTACTTATCCACAGCCTCTTTAAGAGCCTTGCCTGCCTTGAATGCAGGAACCTTCTTTGCAGGAACATGGATAGGCTTCTTTGTTGCAGGATTGATAGAATCCTTAGCTGCACGATCTCTTACCTCAAATGCACCAAAACCTACGATAGATACCTTTTCGCCCTTTACAAGTGCTTCTGTGATAGTTTCTGTTACAGCCGCAAGTGCCTGCTCTGCTTCCTTTTTAGAATAGCCGCCCTTTTCTGCTATTGCGGATATCAGATCATTTTTTGTCATTTTGAATCTACCTCCGTTATAATTTTTTACATTGTTTTTATGCTGTTATTATAACGTATTTGACCCCTATTGTCAATTAATTTGCCCGATTTTACGTGCTTTCTTGCAATCTTTGTAGCTTTACATAAAAAAGAGGCACAGTCGCCGCTTGATTTTTGTACTTATTCACACGTTGGAAATAGTATTTATAATTTAGCCATAATTAACTTTCGATCAGCATCATTATTTTTTTATAAACGCCTATTTTTCGCACTTTGTAAAAATCGCCCACAAAATATTCTTACATATATTTCATCTCAAAGTTCATTAAATATTTACATTCTTTTATATATTCTCTCATGCAACATAATTCATTTTTTCAATCCGTATTTTTCATAAAAAGCCTCAACATCGCTGTCGCTTTTCACAAGCTCGGGATACATTATCTCACGAGTGTTGCGGTTATAAAAGCCGATAGTTTTCTCGCCGGTACAGGTGCTTGACATTATTTTTATCTCCATTCCCCTGCACTCCTCAGGGACGGGCTTGACAGTTTTCTTTTTGAAAATTCCCACGGAAATTCCCCCTAATATTTTTTTAGACGTCTTATATAAGCGAAAGTGTAGTCCTCGCCTTTATCACGAAGCATTGTAAGAAGCTTCTCCAAAAGGTCTGATGTTTCAGGGTGGATGGCTCTTGTCTTTTTTGCTCTTAAAAAGTACGCAAGAGGTGCGCCGTCGTCGTATTTGTCTTTCATATATATCTTGCTTGCGGCAACTCTGTCGCAGAACATTTCTTTCACATATTTAAGGGGCATTTTCACAGGGGTCATCAACTTAGTCCGCAGGTCATAATCCGTCCAATATTCAAAGTGATGCTTATTTCTTCCCTTGTGATGCATCCAGCCGTAAGAAAATCCGTATTCTTCACGCTCTGCTTCATGGGGCGAACGTGTGCCTTGATAATATTTACAGCCCTTGAGAAACTCCTCCGGGGAATATTTTGAAAGGTCATGCCTCAGACCCTGCCACAAAATGCCTGCCTTATAGCAGTTTTTTATCACTCCGTGGCGATGTCTTGTAATGGTCTTGAAATGCTCCCATGCCTTTATCAAAACGCTCATCTCCTCTGCATTTCATCTTGTGACCTTATTATACTACTTTTGCTTTATTATTTCAACAGCCCGCGGTCATTTTCTGCTGCCGCAGATATCAAGCAGAGGACACTCGCTGCAGCGTTCTCCCCTTGCCTTGCAGTATTCACGTCCGAACAGTACAAGGCGGTGACAGAAATCCGAGGATCTCTCAGGGGGAAGTATCTTTCTCAGATCCTCTTCCACCTTTGCAGGCTCTTTATTTTTTGTAAGCCCAAGTCTGCCGCATATCCTTATACAGTGGGTATCCGTCACCACCGCAGGCTTATGAAAAACATCTCCCATAACAAGATTTGCCGTCTTTCTGCCTATGCCTGCAAGGGTAGTGAGCTTTTCTATGGTATCAGGTATCTCACCGCCGAAATTATCCATTATCTGTCTGCACATTGCTACGATAGAGCGAGCTTTTGTTTTATACAGACCACATGGGCGTATTATCTCCTCGATATCAGCAACATCTGCGTTAGCAAAATCCTCAATGGTCTTATATTTTGCAAAAAGCTCTTTCGTGACGATATTCACCCTTGCGTCTGTACACTGTGCAGAAAGCCTGCCTGCTATCATAAGCTCGTGGGGCTTTTTATAGTCAAGGGAGCATATACCCTCGGGGTAGACCTGCTCCAGCCTTTCCACTATCATTTGTGCACGTTCTTTCTTTGTCATCGGTACTGCTCCTTTGTTTATAAGTGCTTTATTACTTTATATTGTACACTTTTTTGCAGGATTCGTCAACCAAAATTTCATATCAGGGACGATATTTCAGCGGGTTTGTGCGTTATACCGGCATAAAAATGCGTTTTGTCATTTTTGCAGGCTGAAACAGCTTTGGTCACAGTGCACTGATTTGTCGACATTTCACGGAAATTTTACACGAATTATGAATTTATAATCGTGATTTTACTTCACATTTCAAAAAAAGGCTATGATTTTTATACAATTTCAATAAAATTATGAAATTTTGCATTTTACTACTTGCAAATTGCAAAATAGTGTGCTATAATAAGTAGGTGATGTGCGGAATGAGTAAAAAAGCCGTGCACAAATTATAATTTATAAGATGGGAGTTTTAATAATGGCTTTGAACAATGCGTATCTTGAAAGCGTTTATGAGAAGGTTGAGAAGAGAAATCCCGGCGAAAAGGAATTCCTCCAGGCAGTATATGAGGTACTGGAAAGCCTCATTCCTGTTGTAGAAAAGAGACCTGACCTTGTTGAGGCAGGTATAATCGACAGAATAGTTGAGCCAGAAAGACAGATCATTTTCCGTGTTCCTTGGGTAGATGACAATGGCAAGGTACAGGTAAACAGAGGTTTCAGAGTTCAGTTCAACTCTGCTATAGGACCATACAAGGGCGGTATCAGACTTCACCCTTCAGTATGTGCATCAGTAATCAAGTTCCTCGGCTTCGAGCAGATCTTCAAGAACAGCCTTACAGGTCTTCCTATCGGCGGCGGTAAGGGTGGTTCAGACTTCGATCCTAAGGGCAAGTCTGACGGAGAAGTTATGAGATTCTGCCAGAGCTTCATGACAGAGCTTTGCAAGCACATCGGTGCTGACACAGACGTTCCAGCAGGCGATATCGGTACT
>OGHY01001476.1_pt1 | contig 10797 bp, 10 predicted proteins | sample 1571541 | NCBI WGS metagenome assembly OGHY01 (sample SAMEA2581943, study PRJEB24529) | metagenome | biome: Human gut stool | place: China | collected 2011
TGTTTCTTCTTATCATTCATTTTTATTATTGATTACCAACAACACAATTTTCGCCCATGCCGCATTGGAATGGGTAGGACCATTGTACCACTAAATCAAAGTTTAAATGAAAAAGCCGTGCTTCTCCACGATGACAACCCAATACAATTCACGAAAACCAACGAACTAATATGTATGGATTTAAAATCTCAAAGCCCTTCACCTTTTCGCCATAACGTCCTGTTCATCGCCGTTTGCGGGTGAAGGGCCTTCCCCTCATCAGTCTTTCACCTATATGTGAATAGGGCGCATACCCAGCCATGTTTTACTAATAGATGTAGGCTAAGTAACCGACGCCCATTTTCATATTTCTATGACGGGTTTCCGGGTACTCGCCCCCAAACCGGACGTACACCTTTCGATGTATCCGGCTTTCCATTGTTTCTGTCAATCTATAATTTACCATTGTGTATCAGTTTATGGCAATTATGACATACTGCTATCGTTTTTCTTCTACGTGCAATCATGAACTTTGCCCATGAGCTTTTCTTTTTCAAGTCTTTGAGCTTACGCACATGATGCATTTCAAGATTTTCGGTAGCCCCACAGTATTCACATACACACGCACTTAACCTATCTATAAGACTGGTTCGTACAAATGTATATTTTGACTTGGGTAGTTCATCGAAATTTGCAATCTGACATCCGTCCTTCTTGCGCTTGAAACCGTCATGATAGAAAATTCTTGTCCTCTCGTTTCCTTTATTGTCTTTGAAACGTACACCGATTTCCTTTCCGACACGCAGCTTTTCCCTCAGCTTTTTACCTTTTATTCGGTATTTTTGTCCGAAAGTTTTAATCATGCTCTGTTTCATGATAGTATAAAACGAGTTAAGAACGTTACTGTTGTTTGCAATTGAGTAATAGTTGTAGAAACCTCGTATCTCGGAATTATATTTATCCAATATTTCAAGGTCGTCATTAACTGAAAGATAACCTCTCGGAATACCTTTCCACACCTCTTTGCCATTGACTTTGTTAATCTTGACGGCATCGAGTGCAAAAAGTTTTTTCCGCATAGTTGCAGTAGTAACTTTCAAGACGACTTTGTTTCCGTAAAAACGTTTCAATACTCCGTTTTTATCTCTCTTGGCATCGTTTGTTTTTCGTATGCACACATCGAATCCCAAGAATTTGGCAGGCTGGTTTCCATGCGTAATGAGTGTCTTTTCATCGGACAGTTCAAGTTTCAGCTTTGATTCAAGATATTCCTTGATGTCAGCCTTTATCTTTTGGCTGTCCTCTTTTGAGCCAATCACTCCTATCAGGAAATCATCTGCATAACGGACATATTTCAAGCGTCTGTAATTGCTGTCCATACTGTCCGCAGCGGGTATTTGTACTCGTCTCTTTTCTATTTCCTTAATCTCATTTTGCAGCATGAGAATATTCCCCATGTCGGTCTCTTTTTCAAGTTTCTTGATGACAGTTCTTTTACGTCCTTCAAGTTTGCGATGTTCAGGATTCCTGCGCCTTTTCTTCCCGTTGTCAAACTTTTTAATGTATTCCTCCATATACTTATCAAGTTGGTCCAAGTATATATTTGCCAGTATAGGGCTTATAACTCCACCTTGCGGAGTGCCACTATAATTGCGATGGAATACCCAGTTCTCCAAATAGCCTGCATTCAAGAATTTTCTCACGAGGCGTATGAAACGGTCGTCTTCTATGCGCTCTTTGAGTATGCCGACCATTACATTGTGGTCTATATTGTCGAAAAATCCTTTAATGTCTCCTTCGATAAACCATTTTGCCCCAATGAAATTATCTTGTAGATATTTCAGTGCAGTATGACAGCTTTTATCAGGTCTGAAGCCATGAGACATGTAGCTGAAGCTATTCTCATAGATAGCTTCGAGTATCATTTTCATGACTTCCTGCACCAATTTATCCCTGAAAGCAGGTATGCCGAGCGGACGCATCTTCCCGTTCTTTTTGGGAATATACGTTCTTCTTGCAGGCATAGGCTGATAGGTTTCCTTTTTCAGTTCCTCTATCAGTTGTTTGATTTCTTTCAGGCTCGTTCCGTCAATGCTTTTTCCATCAGAACCTTTGGTCGTATTGCCTTGCTTTTTTGACAACTTCTGATAAGCTCGGTAATACATCTCCTCATTAAACAAAATCCTGTACAACCGCTCGAACTTGTAGTCCGAATGATTGCTGTGTTTCGATAGATTGTTTAATACTCTTTCTGGATGTCTCATAATGTCTCTTCACATTTTCCGTTAATTGTATTAAAAGAACCAACTGCCGCCCTTTGCCATGTACAAGGCTTTCCCTTGCTCGGACTACTACGGCGGCTCCGTTACCATGTCGGATATTCAGAGGTCTGTACCTCATAGCCGTTTCCCTCGGCTTTCCGATTTAGGTAATCCCCATTTAGACATATAATAACATAGCTCGACAGATTGTCGGATATGACTTCCGTCCTTTACGTTTATAACGTTGCGCTGCAACCAGTTCCTGCCACATTTCCCCAAGTTATATGGAAATAGGGATTGCTGTATGACGATTATAGTTACCTTGACGTCATTGTTTAAGGCTCTAACCACTCGGACTATCATTCAATCAGTATGGATTTTATCCTCATATCTGTCTTTTCACCCACCATTCAGTCGCGGTTTGGTAACTTTACCGACTTATGGCTTTGCTGACGTGCTATACTCCCTGTCCGATTTCTCTTTCAGATAAGTCAGCGGTGATAGGTCATTTTCAAAGAACACTTGCCTAATCTCTTGCCATAGAGATAATTATTATATGCCCTTATGGGCGCACAACTTCTTCTTCCCTATAGCCAAACTTCTCTTCATCAGTAACTAAATTTCGGTTTGACTAGTCGCAATCTATAAACGAAGCCTTTGATTATAAAAACGAAGGTTGCGTTTATATAAATGAAGCCTTTGTTTTTATAAACGCAATCTTCGTTTATAGTTTCATTGCTGCAAAACGGAAGTTTAGATATAATCATAAGGAAGTTCAGATATAAGAGAGCACAAGTTTTACTACAATAGAAAGCATTCAAAGCTACGCACAACGGGAGCAGTTTCAAACTTTATTAAATATATTCATTACCTTTGCAATCATAGCCAACATAATCATCTCATACAATTAATAGATATCACAATGAAAAAAATAGGAGCACATGTAAGTGCATCGGGCGGGGTAGAGCTTGCCCCCGTCAATGCGCATGAAATAGGAGCAAACGCGTTTGCTTTGTTCACCAAGAATCAACGCCAATGGGTAAGCAAACCATTGACGGAAGAAAGTATCGCTCTCTTCAAAGAGAATTGTAATAAATATGGTTTCCAACCGGAATACATCTTGCCTCATGATAGCTATCTCATCAATTTGGGACATCCGGAAGAAGAAGGACTTGCCAAAAGCCGTGCCGCTTTTCTGGACGAAATGCAACGCTGCGAACAGCTTGGCCTGAAGTTATTGAATTTTCATCCTGGAAGTTCTCTCAATAAGATATCAATCGAAGACTGTTTATCCCTTATCGCAGAAAGTATCAATCTGGCGTTAGAAAAGACAAAAGGCGTGACGGCCGTTATCGAAAATACAGCCGGACAAGGCAGTAACTTGGGAAACGAATTCTGGCAACTTAAATATATCATTGACCGGGTGGACGACAAAAGCCGGGTAGGTATTTGTCTGGACACCTGCCATACTTATACGGCCGGTTACGACCTTGTCAACGAGTACGATAAGGTCTTTGATGAATTTGACAAGGAAGTAGGTTTCGGCTATCTCCGTGGGATGCACCTGAATGATTCCAAGAAAGCATTGGGCAGCCACGTAGACCGCCACGACAGTATAGGCGAAGGCCTAATAGGAAAGGCTTTCTTTGAAAGACTGATGAAAGATCCCAGATTCGATAATATCCCACTCATACTCGAAACTCCGGATGAAAGCAAATGGGCAGAAGAAATTTCATGGCTCAGAAGCATTGAATAATCCGGTCAATAAATATTTGCCATGCTGACCAAAGGTTCATATAGTTTCTCGATATCTTGTGAATCCATTTCTATCTGAACCTGGTCACCCGGCATTAGCGTTTGTCCCTTAGGCGCACAATCTTTCTTATCCCGATGGACATTAATGATAATGCAACGTTCCGGCAAGCGAAGTTCATCTACAATTTTCCCGTCTAAATAAGAACCGCTCATCACCTCAACAGACAAAGTATAGCGTGTTTCCTCCTTAAATGCGGGCGAATGAATCATATCTTCATATAAAGTTACATTAAGGGGTTTTATCTGGAGCATTTCCGTGAAATAATAAGTCAATCCTCCTACAACAATCGACGGATAGAATACTTCCAGATGTCCTGTTATCTCCGTTATCAAGACGATAGCAGTCAAAGGAGTACGGACGACTGCCACCAGAAAAGCAGACATACAAATCAACATGATATAACTAATATTCTCATAGGCAATGACTCCCTGTTGAACCATAATCAAGGCTATAATTTGCCCAAGCAGTCCGCCTGTCACTAATGTAGGAATGAAACTTCCTCCCGGCAATCCCGAAGAAAAGGAAAAAATACTAAAGACCAAGTGTAATAACATCATACCTACAATCCAGAGAATATGCATATCCGGATGCATAGCCTGCGAAAGCAAGAACTGTTCCCCTCCCCCAGTCAGATTGACTTCAGTCATAGAAATCATGAAAGCAATGAAAAGCAGATACAGCATTTTCACGTATTCCGGGTGCTTGATGGCAGGATAAATACGTTTCACCTGAAGAGTAGTTATAGAGAACAGTTTTCCGAAAACAGAAATAACAGCAGCCAGCAAAAGAAACAGTTTCACTTGCGACCAAAACGTCATGCCCGGCACTATCGCATCTATCTGGAAATAAGGATTAATCGGAAAAATCCAACTGGCAACCCCACCGGCTACTACCCCCGCCAAAAGAGTTGTAATGGCGGTTTTCGGAGCGTCAAACCGCTCTATGGACTCAATAACCAACAGCGATGAAGCCAACGGCGCAGCGAAAGCAGCCGCCAACCCGGCACCTGCCCCCGCAGACAGTAATTGTTTCCGCTCACCGGCAAGCACTCTGCCCCATTTGGAAACCAAACAGCCTACATAGGAGCCGATCTGGACGGAAGGTCCTTCACGCCCTAAAGAAAGTCCCGTACTCAACGCAAGTATTCCACCTACAAATTTAGAGATCAATTCAATCAGAGGATGTTTATATTCCACCCTCCCGTTAATGACACCTCGTGTCTGCGGAATACCTCCCCCTGTTATCAAAGGCATTTTCTTGACCAGCCAGGAAACAAATACCAGAATGCCCCACATCAATAGAAAAAGGGGGATATACCAATACCATTTGGGATGAGAGTTGAAAAAGTCGTAACGCAGATTGAAGAAATATTGAAGCAAATAATGATAAGGGACAGCAATAAGCCCCGTCAGCAATCCAACAAAGATACTGACGAAGTAAAGCCGCGCATCAATCAATTTCAGTTTGAAGATTCGCCAACGGCCGTCATCTTTTATTTTTTTCATCAATCTAAACATACTACCACTCTTCACCGTTTTATACGCATGACATACAACAACCAAAACAGGGTAGTGGTTTCAGACAAATGAAGATTTAATTCTCAATTAGCGTCCCATCAGATTCAAGCGTAGAATAGCGTGTACCATAAAATAAGAACCCAAAGCGTTGTAATCCGTATCACGGATAGCGGTAGCGGTAATGGTACGTATCATTGAAACATCCTGACGGAGCATATCATATATCTTGAAGCGGAGCAACAATTGTTTCCGCTTCAAGAAGGCTTTCGACAACTGACAATTCCACATCAGATTCTCCCGAGCATAACCTTCGTAACCATAGCCGGAACGTTGGAAATAGGTAAGATCGGTATACAATTCCATTCCCCAAGGGAGATAATATTGTACTTCCGTCCCGAAACGATAATCATATGTTTCCGTACGCGTTTCTTTCGCATTGTTGTGCGAATTATTATAAAGCAACTCGGCACGTGTGCTGATCTCCATCTGCTTTATCCGATACGTTAATTGCAGACGTTGACGGGCGGTAAGATGTTTCACAGTACTTTTCACGGGAGCTTCTTTATTGATAGTGGTATACCCGTTCTGATTCCGGTATTGCACATATGAGTAGGTGCGGAATATCCAGCTTCGGTTTCTGAAAGGAGTGTTGAGGGAGAAAGAGCCCAAAGCCCGCCAATTCCCGTTCAGATTGAGTGGAGTCGTGGTCCGTACCCCCGTTTCGCTATCATACGTCACTTGATTGGTTACACTATTAATCGTGTTTTCAACCAAAGCGGTGGCAACCATATTCCGTTGACGTTTCATATTGTAGGAATTGAAATTCAACGTAAATGTATTTATATAAGAAGGTTTCAAAGAAGGATCACCCACCCGGATGTTCAAAGGATTGGTACGATCTGTCACAGGCTGCAGATCACGTATATTGGGTTGGCGACTCTTTCCCCGATATACTATTTGCAAACGGGTACGCTTGGAGAACTTATAACGGAAATTGACGGTAGGAGAGAAATTAAAAACAGATCTTTCCAATTGATTTTCCGGATCATCCTTCAATACGGAATGGCTCACAGACTTCTGAGGTTCAAAGTCGGCACCTATATTATAGTTATATTTCTTTCGGGAAGTGCGAACCGCAACATTAAACAAGTGATTGCTATACTGATTTTCGAAACAGTTGCTTGCCTCTTCATCATAATCGGGAGTAAATTCGTCCAGATCCTTATCCCAATTGTAAACGAAATGATCGGAATTATTCGCCCGATACTGATAACTGTAACGGAACTGAAGAAAATGCAACCAAGGTAACGGCTCTACATAGACCAGTTGTACCCGATAATTATAGCCGTCTATTTCGTCTTCTATCTTTTGATTCTGAACTTTTTCCGTATTGTTCTTAAAATAATGCGTGGTAGAAAGATTCTTTCTGTCCGTTGAAGAGGCATTACTTCCATAATCCACTTTCAAGGCTATATTTCTCCCCATCCGACTCAGTTTACGACTGAGTTGCATCATCATCGTTACATTGTACGAAGAATTATGATTGGTTCCGGATGACTCTTTCTCATTAAGCAAAACATCATTCCCCCACCCTTGCTGGAAACTACCGTTACGTCTGTCATTCGCGGCAGTACGGTATTGGGGACGAAAGATTAAGGTTGTAACAGAATCCATCTTCCATTCCAAAAACACATTTGCGATCAGATTGTCATTTTTCAGGCGGTTGCGCCCCGTACTTTGCGTTATCGACTTATCTTGACGGAGAAAGTTATCGACTGTCGTACGACTATCTTCCAGCCTGTCCGTACCTACATACTGAATATTCGAACGAAATTTAACGCGTTGCCAATCGTATGTAGCGTTAATACCTAAAGAACGGGAAGTAGTCAGTCCTTTTTGTGTACGCAGGTTACCGCTGGAGACCGCTGATTCTTTTTGCATTTCAGAGAATCCCTGATTATTCGTATTATTCAGGTTTCCGATAATAGTCAATTGGGAGTTGTCTCGAAAACGGTTCAATGTATTGGCCAATTCATAACGGTCTTTGCTTCCATATCCACCCATAAAATTCTCCATCCAGCCGAGTTTCATATTCTTTTTCACAGACAGATCGAGAATCATTTCTTCCTCCCCGTCATCAATCCCCGTAAGACGTGCCAAATCAGACTTACGTTCATACGCTTTCAGCTTTTCCACCATTTCCACCGGGAGGTTCTTTAATGCCGCTTTCGGATCGTCGGAAAAGAACTCTTTTCCATCTACCAGAATCTTCTTCACTTCTTTTCCATGAATCAACAATTTTCCGTCCGCATCTATCTCTCCACCGGGAAGTTGCTTCACTAAATCTTCCAACATCGAACCTTCGGGAGTACGAAAAGCAGACGCATTAAAGACGGTTGTATCTTCTTCGGTTACCGCCATAGGCGCTTGTCCTACCACAACGGTTTCATCCAAAGCAATTACTTCCGGAGCTAAAGGTATATCACCCAAATTATTTTTATGGCTGTCCGCTACAGGCGATACTTCCCGATAAACCGCAGTGTATCCGATAAAAGAGACATGAAGCAACAAAGACTTATTTTTGGGAGCGGCAACGGTCAATCGGAATTTACCTTCCGCATCGGTTGCCCCTCCTACCAACAGTGAGCTATCCGATAAAGCCAAAAGCCGGACCGTAGCAAACGGTACCGGCTGATAGGTTTCCGAATCAACGACACGTCCGGAGAAACGCTTTCCACCGGACTGCGCATAAGCAGCCAAACTGATAATCAGCAAGAAGACATAACAACTAATCAAACGCCGCTGAAAAAAACAAATATGGCTGCCTATGTTCAATTTTGTGTCGATTTAGTAAAATAAAACTCTAATAAATAAACCTAATCTTTATTTTTCACCTTGACGCGGAGCACGAGGCTTCTGTCCCTCATGGTGTCCTTGTCCCGGTTTACGTCCCTTCTTTCTACGGTCAAATTCTTTTTTGAATTTATTCGCATTGCTTTTCTCCTGTTGATAGATCTTCATAATCTGCTTCTGAGAAAGTATCTTGCTAAACTCGTTATAATACTTTTCACGAATATCCAACATTTTGCGACTCTGAGCAAATTGGTTCTTCAACATCGCCGCTATCTCCGCATCAGTCATAGACGGCCGTTGACCTTCTCTTTTAGCATTTGCTTCCGCACCTTGTGCTTTTTCCGCTCTGGGCTTACGGTTCATCATGCGACATTCACGCAATTCGTTCAGATATTTCTCGTAGACAGGAGTAAACTTAGCTGCTGTTGCATCATCCAACATCAACGTTTTAACCATCTGATTGGTCTGCATCTGCACCATTTGTTCCTGCGTAGGACGCTGTTTCTTTTCTCTGTTATCATTGTTTTGAGCAGAAAGGCTCATCTGACTCCCCAACAGGAGAGCACCCAAAAGTACATAAATAAATTTCATCTTCATAATCTTTACGTTTTAAATAATTGATTGAGTTACTTAATTTAAAAATATATCATTTTCAGAGAAGCTGACGAGCTCTTCCAACTCCTCATCCGACAATTCTTTAATCCACTTATCTACCGCATCCGTGCCATTACTTCTATCGACAGCCAATATCGAAGAAGGCGACTTAACGTCATTTATCTGACGCAAGGACGGAACGAATAAGAATCCGGCTAATATTGCCGCCATCGTAACAACCGCAGAAACAATCAGTTTCAAATGTGACTTCCGCCGTTGCTTTACTCCCGCACGCTCCATCACTCTCCGTTGCATATCTTCGAAAAAGCCATCAGGAGTACGGTAAGGGGTACGTTTTCCAATATCGTCAAAATCAAAATCCTTTTTCATTCTTCTATCTATTTAATATGTATTCCTTTATTTTCTCTTTTGCATAATGGTAGTTTACTTTAAGTGTTTCCACCTTACTATCCAAGATTCGTGCTATTTCTTCGTATTCGAGTTCATCGTAATAACGCAAGTTGAACACAAGACGTTGTTTCTCCGGTAAACTCAAAATAGCTTCCTGAAATTTCACTGCCAACTCATTCTCGTAATCAATGTAATCAGAAGCTTGCAACTTGTTTATTAATTCCTCTTGAATCTCTTCGGAGGCAACGTTTCCTTCTTCTTTACGGTCATTCAGCAAACGCAGACTTTCATTTGTCGCGATCCGATAAATCCACGTACTCAAAGAACTTTCACTACGGAACTGGTCTAAGTGCCGGAACACGCGGATAAACACTTCTTGAAGTACGTCCTCTGCATCTTCATGAGATACAACCAGTCTACGAATATAATGGTATATCGGTTCCTGAAAAACGTCCATCAACATCTTGAATCCCCGTTCGCGATTCGAGGCACAAGTTTCTCTGATTTTATTCTCATTTATCATCGATTCTTTTTCTGAACTTTGTCTATTAGAACGCATAAAAGTGTGGAAGTTAAATACAGAATCTTGCTTTTTGCTTTTATTAACGAGTGAAGGATATGGAAGGGAATAATAATAAGATGAAAAAAACGTCTCCATAAGCTCTGCCAAGAGCATGAAGACGTTTCGGATATCCGGATAGATTGTTAGTCTGTAAATTAAAGAAAAGGCCGTTACCAGAATTTATTGTGCTCTGCACTATATTCAAAACCTGCGGCTTTTAATTGACTCACCAGCTCTTCCTTATCTACATCCATATCTTCACAAAGTTCATCAAGCGAAGAATAACAATCCCGCAATTTCATATTGATAACGCTAAACAGCATCATCGGATCTTTAGGTAACTCCATAATATACAATCTTTTTAAACCGGACGCAAAGTTACAGTAATCTCATTGAACGGCAAAACAAATGGTATAGATATATAAAAAGAAAGCAGTGATTTTAACCGATTATTCAGTTTTATTTTTATCTTTGTAAACAATATTGGGGCTATACCCAAACAATAAAAAGATGCAGATACATAATAAATTCAATTATAAAACAACTTATTTATTGGATATATGTCAATATGGAGCAGACTTATAGGAATCGGAAAAGATGAGGACACCAACCATGTAATCAACAATAAAAACACATCTGTGCCATTTGATGCCATACGTTATGCCATAGTAGATGTTGAAATTGGTTTGGAGGATTACAAAATTCATGATATTGGGGCACTTCGCTATGATGGTGCAGTATATCATAAAGTTTCGAAAGAGGAACTTTTTGAATTTTTTAGTGACGTAGATTATATTTGTGGTC
>OGHY01001477.1_pt1 | contig 10791 bp, 6 predicted proteins | sample 1571541 | NCBI WGS metagenome assembly OGHY01 (sample SAMEA2581943, study PRJEB24529) | metagenome | biome: Human gut stool | place: China | collected 2011
CGTGCGCCGCACGGCGGCCCGCGAAGGCGCAGTTCACTCCCGGCTCGTGAAAGGCAAGGAGCAGGAAGGCGTCAAATATTCGGACTACTTCGATGCGGCGGCGCCGCTGCGTACCGTTTCGTCGCACCGTTTTCTGGCCATGCGGCGCGGCATGGACGAAGGGGTCCTGAAGATCTCGGTGGAGATGGACGCCGACCGCATCACGGAAGGGCTTCGCCGCCAGTTCGTGCGCCACGGCTCGGCGACGCGCGAATGGATGGAAGCTGCCGTCGCGGACTCGTTCAAGCGGCTGATCCGGCCCTCGATCGAGACCGAACTGCTGGCGGCAGCCAAGGAGAAGGCCGACGACGAAGCGATCCGGGTATTCGCCGAAAACCTGCGGCAGCTGCTGCTCTCGGCGCCGCTCGGACAAAAGCGCATCATCGCCGTCGACCCCGGATTCCGCACGGGCTGCAAAGTCGTGGCGCTTGATTCGCAGGGCAACCTGCTGCACAACACCACCGTCTATCCCCATCCGCCGCAGAACCGTTACGCCGAAGCCGCCGAAACGCTGCGGTCGCTGGCAGCCCGGTACAAGGCCGAAGCCTTCGCCATAGGCGACGGCACGGCAGGGCGCGAGACCGAACAGCTGGTCCGCGGACTGGGGCTGGAGGGCGTCGGGGTGTTCATGGTGAGCGAGGACGGCGCATCGGTCTACTCGGCGTCGGCCGCGGCCCGCGAAGAGTTTCCCGATCACGACGTGACCGTTCGCGGCGCGGTCAGCATCGGCCGCAGGCTGATGGACCCGCTGTCGGAGCTGGTGAAGATCGACCCGAAGTCGATCGGCGTGGGACAATACCAGCACAGCGTCGATCAGTCCAAGCTCAGGGCCAGACTGGTCACGGTGGTCGAGAGCTGCGTGAACAAGGTCGGCGTGAACATCAACACCGCATCGAAGCATATTCTGACCTACATATCCGGTCTGGGGCCTGCGCTGGCCGAAAACATCGTCGCATATCGCGCCGCGAACGGCGATTTCAAAGACCGGAAAAGTCTGCTGAAAGTGCCGCGTCTGGGCGCCAAAGCCTACGAGCAGGCGGCGGGATTCCTGCGCGTGGTAGGCGGCAGGAATCCGCTCGACAACAGCGCCGTGCACCCGGAGTCGTATCATATCGTGGAGCGGATGGCCGCCGACGCGGGCGTGACGGTCGAGCAACTGCTGGCGGACAAGGAGCTGCGCAAAGGCATAAAACCCGAAAGATACGTGGACACCGAGGTGGGGCTGCCGACCGTGACGGACATTCTCGAAGCACTCGACAAGCGGGGTCTCGACCCGCGCGAACAGCTGCAGGCATTCTCGTTCGACCCCGACGTGCACTCGGTCGCCGACCTGCGCGAAGGCATGACGCTGCCCGGCATCGTCACCAACATCACGGCCTTCGGCGCGTTCGTCGATATCGGCATCAAGCAGGACGGGCTGGTGCATATCTCGCAGCTGGCCGACCGCTACGTCGCATCGCCGGCCGACGTCGTCCATTTGGGACAGCACGTCGAGGTCCGCGTGACGGGCATCGACACGGTCCGCAACCGCATTGCACTGTCGATGCGCAAGAACGGCTGACAAAATCGGCGTCCGGGTAATTCCGAACGCCGATTTTCACATAGCATCCCGCTCACTCCTCAGGCGGCACGAAAGACCAATGCGTGTGCATGATTTCCCAACGCCCGGATGAATTCCGCCGATAAACCTCGATGCAGTGCATTCTGAACAGCCGCCCGTCTCGATGCGCCCCGTAATCGCAGGTCAGGACGGCGGCATCCGACGCCGGCTGCACGACGGGATCGACCATGCGGTACGAGTCGATCCCTATCTTCCCGCGGATCATGTCATAATACGCTGCAAGGGCCTTCTTACCTCCGAGTTTGCTTTCGAGCGCCGGATCGAAACAGACCGTCATCGGACGACAATTCGATAAACCCGTCGGGATTTTCGCCGTTCCACAGCTCCAAAGCCCGTTTTTCGAGGGCTGTAATCAAAGCCTTAATGTCCCCGTCGTTCGCGGGCGCCACTGCCGATCCGGTCATATGATAATCCTGAGAAAAAATTATCAGCTCTCCTTATGACAGCGAGGGTTCTGTCACATACTGAACCTTTTAACGGATTACCGCCCGGCCGAATTCGGTTTCCGCTTTGGTCGGTACGTTAGGCAGTATTCCGGGGCGTGCCGATTTGCGGTTCGCTTCCGGAAATTTGATTCCGTTGTGCAGCGGTTGTACGCCGGCCGTACAGGCTGTCGTACGGGCCGATTGCGGAGCCGCCGGAAGTTCGGTCGGAATATCCACCTGAATATAGTCCGGTTCGCCGGATTCACCGAGATGATTGTATCCGATAAAGTAGAGATCCATGCTTTGGCCCAATGTCGCCGGGTTGTAGATCAGTATGTGCACGTCGTTGTCGGTGCTGGACCGACCGTACCAACCGCCGGGCCGGTAAGATGCGCTGTTGCGGATCGAAGCGAAGTAGTCCGGCAACGACTCCTTGTTGTGTTCGAATTCCCCGATGGTAAATCCGCCCTGAAAGCGGTAGTCCTTGCAGTAGATGTTGGGGGCGAATTCGTAAATCACGGCCGGAAATGTAGGATACTTTTCATAACCGGGAAGCGTACCCGCATCGACAACGGAATAGGTAACGCTAAGCGCCGCTTTGCCGATCGGATTGGTGTCGGAGCCGGTGTTGGTCGAACGTGCGACGACGGTGGGAACGGCTCCTGCCGCAGCCGGCGTTTGCAGAGCGATCCAATTCAGCTGTCCGGGAATCCGGTCGAGATTGGTGCCCAATACGGCGAAGGTCACTACTTCGCCGGGCTCGGCGGGGTAAGAGATATCCGTCAGATTGGGCTGGATGCCGTTGCTCGTAGTACCTTCGGCCAGTAGTTTGCTGATCTCGGCCTCGGTATAGGTACCCTCGCCGATAGGATTGCCGGGAAGGATGCAGGAGAAGTTGTGCAGCGCCCGGATCGAGGCCTGCAACGAAACGCTCAGCGTAGAGCGTTCGTACCGGGGATTGACGAAATTGACCCAAGGACCGATCCCGTCTTCGACGACTGCCGTATTGCCCGCATAACCGATGATGCCGTTGGTCTTGACCCAAGTCAGCGCTCCCGGCACGCCCTCTTTCGAAATGCCCACGGCCATCAGCACCGCCTCCTGATTCAATGCCGAACGGTAATATTCCCGATTGGCGTCTGTTCCCGTGTAATAGCCGTTCTCTTCGCTTCCTGCAAGCAGCTCTTTCCGCCATGCCTCTTCGCTCTGCGAATCGAACTGGCCGGGATCGTTCAGAAGCATGTATTTGTAGGAGTGTGCATGTTCGTTGGGATAGAAGAAAAATTGCAGCAGGGTCTCGCCGGGGATGCCGAAATCCATTCCGTCAGCCACCAGAAATCGGATGCCGACAAGCGGACCCCCGTTCAATCCGTCGCCGATCCCGTGCGGATCGTACACTTTGTCCATCCTGCCTTTGAATGTAAACGAATAGTTGCCCAGTTCGCTGTCCAGCAGATCGCCGGAAATTGTGTAGATGCGGTCGTTGCGGTCTGTATTTACATTACCTGCGATGATCGGAGAAACGATCGCGGTCTCCTCTCCGTTCGGGAGCATGACATAGCTCGGCTGCCGCGGCTCTTCCGGATTTCCGGCGCAGACGGTCCAATTGACGAATTCGTTCTCCTCTACCGTGTAGAGATGCGACGGAATCAGCGTCGATTGCTGAACGGGAGCGATAAGCTCCAGACAGATCGCCGTTCCTTTGCCCGAAAGTTCTTCCTCCTGCTCCTCGATGCCTTCGCTGAAGAGTGTGACGCGGTAGATGTCGTGCTTTCCGTCTTCGCTTGGCCCGACATAATTCTCCACGGCGTGCGTAAAGCGGATTTGTTTGGCCGGAGTGGTAAGGTGCCGGCGTACGATCTCCGACGTCGCCCGCTCCGAAGTCGGGGACCACATGAATACGGCCAGTACATACTCCGTCGAAGGCGCCAACTCCGTGCAGGCGTACTTTTTCCGTCCCGTATTCCACAGATCGGTCAGTTCCGCATCGTATTTCTCCTGCAGCAGGGCGACGATCTCTTCGTCGCTGGAATTATCCGCCTGCCGAGCCGGAAGCATGGCATAGCAGTAGATCTCCGTTGTGTTCGTCGGCACGATTTCAATGGAGGCCCGGTCGGAAGAGAGACTCAGAACATTGACGCGTAGTGTTTCGACATTGCATTCGGCGTATTCCGAATCCGGATATCCGTTGTCGCCCAAGGCCTTGACGAAAAAACGGTAGACTTCGCCCGCATTCAGTCCGCTTAGCCGCGCCGATTGCTCCGTCGTTCCGGTCTCAGGAATAATCTCTGCACCCGTTTCATCCGTCAAATAATAGCGGTAGGAGGCGGCATTCGGCACGGCATTCCACTCCAGCAGGGCTTCTGCGCCCGACCGTTCGGCGAGCCGGACGGTCGGTGCGGGAAGCTGTTTCGTGTTTTCTGTTTCATCGGAACCGCATGCAGCCCACGAGAGACATATTCCTGTAAAGCATATCAGATAAAGGAACCTTTTCATGTCGGTCGTTTTTAGTAGTTGTAGTCATCGCGTACGCATCGTACGTTGAGAGCGTAATCCCCTCTCTGCGTATCCTGCGGATTGCAGCCGCAATTGACCTCGTTCTCGAAATAGATACGCAAGGCTCCGGCGTTTCCGGATCCGCGTGCCGGGGAGCTGGCGAGCCAGCTGTAGCTGTAATTGGATTGTTTCGCGCGATAGAAATAGGTGCCTTCGGGATCCCATACCGTATTTTTATAGGTGATCCAGTAGCCGGTTCCCGGAAAGAAAACACCCTCCGTATCCTCCGAGCAACCCTTGAGCAGCCAACCGCCGTTCCACGCCTGATCGAGGAGATTGATGTTGCCGATCATCATGTTCGCATGTTTGCCGTCGATGGTGAAACCCGTGAAACTCCATACATTGGGAACGCGGTATCCGGCGGGACAGGGATCGTATGCCGTCTTGGCGCCGCTGAACGAACTCATCTCAAGGGCATACTTCTCGCTCCACCCGTCGGGATCGCCCCAAAGCGTCTGGTCGCGGGTCTGGAGCCAGCCTGCGGCGCCGCTGCCGGTTATGTAGGCGTCGGGATGCTGTATGGCGTAGGCGATGACGTCGTTGTTCTTGGCGCCTGCTTCATTGCGTGTGAGATAGGAGTACCATGCCCGGTAGGTATCCTTATGTTCACCGCCGACGTAGAGGGCATTGGCGTTGGAGAAGGGATCCTTACGGCCGTATTGGTAAAGAGTGGCCTCCGTTCCGGTCACGGAATAGGCGCCCAAGTTGCGGTCCATTACCCGCAGACTCTTTCCTGAGAAGTTGATCAGGGTCTTGTCGGCAGGAGTCTCTCCGCCCGTACACCAGATATGCCAGCTCCAGAGAATCGAGCCGTCAGCATCGGTGACAGCAACAAGCGTGTTTCCGGCTTCGGCTCCTGCCGTGAAGATGAGTTTTCCGTTTTCGACCGACAGATCCGAGATCAGATCGGCTTTCTCGCTCCATACCGTGCGTGCGGACGAAACCGCGCCGACGCTCTCTTGGGTGCAGCCCTTCACCGTACAGTCGAAGTAATAGGTGCCGGGGGCCGTCACGACATAGCAGTTGGCGGTACCTTCCTTGTCGAGCGGATCGGCTCTGCGCTCAAGCTGGTCGAGGTATTTGATCTGGGCGGGGAATTCGGTGATCCGGCCCCGTTCGATAACCGTCGTCTCTTCGTAGAGCTGCGTATATTCGTCGCCGGTCGCATCGCCGAGGGTGATGCTGAATCCGTCGTAGATGCCTGCCGGCAGTACGAGGTAAAAAGTCTGCGGCTCTTCCGAGAGTTGCGTTTCGGTCGTCAACCGCTTCCGCGTGTTGCCGTCGGCCATTTTCAGCACGGGATAGGGGGCCGTAACGTCGACCGTAGCGTTTCCGGAGAGGATTTCGCCGCCAGCTCCCTCAAAGATGATGTGGCAGAGGGCCTGACTGCCCGACACACGGAATTTCAACAGACCGCAGAGGTTGCTGAACTGCATGTCGGCGACATCGCCATAGGCCAGCGAAGGATTTGTTGCGTCGTGCAGTTTGCCGGGCGCCGCGGGCATCTCCTCAGGCAGGACGAAAGCGAGCTTCGCACCGTCGAATGTTGTTTGCCAACTGCCGGGATAGAATGCGACGTACTTGCCCTCCTGCAGGAGTATGTCGCCGCCGAAACGGGCAGTCACACCCGCAGGCGAGAGCATTCGGAAAAGTGCGGAGAATTGTGCGTCTGGCGTCCAAACCGTGATTTGGTCGCTATTCGACCATGAGATGATATTGTTGCCGAGCTGCGTGCGGCTCTGGGGATCGAACGGTTCGTGCGTTGCATTTATCTCGATGGGAACAGGCTGCGATGCTGCTGGTTCATCGTCGCTGCAGGCGACACTCCCCATCACGAGGAGAACTGTCGCGAGAATTCGGAACGGTTTTTTCATACGCTTTGAGATTTTGAGTTTTGAATCCACAGTGGCGATCTTTGTTGCCACTTGTCCGATTGCAAATTTATATGAAAAGTGTATCCCCCGATTATTCGGGGGGGGGTAAATGGGGGACAACTCTCGAAAATAGAGGGGACAGCTATGTGTTAAATAGTTGTGAGATAATCGTATAGATCCAAACTTGAATCAAGCCCCATTTTGGCTCTGAGCCGTGTGCGTTTTTTCTTGCATGACTCCTGCGTGATATTCAGTATGGACGCGATTTCCTTGGTCGAAAGGTTGATGTAGACGTATGACAGATATTTGATGTCATTGGCTGAAAGATCGGGATGTTTGGCCTTCAGCGCTTTGACGAATTCCGGATTGACTTCTTCGAAATGGGTCAGGAAATGCTCCTCTTCATGAGGCTTGTTGAGCTGCTGTTTTAACCGGTAGAGGTACTTGCGTACGTCATCATAGCGGGTGCTTCCCGTCTTTTTGAGAATTGAGTCCACCAAATCTTGCAGCATTTGATTGCGCGTCGAATTCTGAAGCGCGGTAGCCGTAAGTTCACGGTTCTTGTCTTCGATCGTGTGTTGTAGATTCCGGCGTGCGTTTTTTTCCTCGGCCAGTTCAAGCTCGGCAATTCGGCTGTTGCGTTCGTAGATAATCCTTTTTTGCCGGATCTGCCGGCGACTGATGATCAGAATGACGGTCAGCAGGGCGAGGAGCAGAGTCACAAATCCGAAAACATATCGGTCGGTCTGCTGTTTCCTTCGGCTTTCGGTCAGTCTGTTTTGGTAACTTAGCAACTCGAGCTTGATCTTGCCGAGCATGAAATTCTTCTCTTCGCGTTGTTCGTAGAGATTCTTCGTGGCGAGCAGCACCGAATCGTTGTATCGGAACGCTTTGTCGAAATCCTGACGGCGATAGTAGAGGCGGAAGAGCGTCGAATAGATCCGAATTCGTTCTTCGAAATTCGGATCGTTGGAGAGCGCTTCGGTAGCGAATCGGAGCGTCTCTTCGTCGTTGTGCTCTTCCAGCCCGATATCTGCCAGATGTCGGTAGATATTGACCAGAAAACGCGGATCGCCATGCTTTTTGAGCGGTGGAATCGTCGCATGTGCGACCCGTTTGGCAGAGGTGTAGTTTTTTGTGTTATAGAGCAGTTCCACCTTGTTGATATCGGCGATCAGCAGGCCTAACGGGTCCCGGTCTTTGAGCGCTCCATAAGCGATGTCGAGGTAGCGTCCCGCTTCGTCATAGCGCTCGCTGACGATCAGAAAATCCACAAAATTGACGGCAACCCATCCGATGAGCATCGGATCTTGGTTCTTGATGGCGAGATCGTACGATTTCTGGAGAAACTCTTCGGCCCGATCGTAATATTTCTGATCCTTGTAAAGGAAGGATATTTTGGTCAGAATCCGAATTTCGGCAGGTATGTTGGAGGTTTGAATGGCGATCTGGTAAGCTTCCATGAATTGTGCGAGCGCTTCCCCGTAATCGAACATGTCGTAGTAATTATGCCCGGCCTTTACGTGGATATCCGCCAGCAAATAGTCCAAGCCTTCGTTTTTTGCCAGCGTCTCAGCCTTGGTCAGCAATGCGAACGATTCTGCATACTCCTTGTCCACAGTCATCAATTCGGCACTGTCTATGAGTCTTTGACAGATTGTCTGCGGCGCTTCGGCAGATGCCGCAGGTATACCTCCCGCCGAGATCAAAAGCAGGGTGGAGAGCAATATGTACGCATTTCGTCTCAAACCAGCAATCATGCCCGCAAGATACGAAAAAAGTCGATACGTTACGGTCGGATTTCATCCAGATTTCCTAAGGGGCGGCTTGGTAAGGCTTGATGATAGCATTTGAAAGTTGTTTCCCAATTTCTCGGAACGCCATTCCCCCCAAAAAACAGCATGTGCCGATTGAAATCATTCCTTCCGAATTTCCTATCTCTGCGGATTCCCGGAAATATTCAAATGCCTCGGCATATTTTCCTATCCATACTATTTCTTGCCTGATTCAATGATTGCCCCTCCCAAAACACTCCAGAAAAGAAGTGCTAAAACGAGACAAAAAACGTTTCATATGAATTCTCACGACTTATTTTGCTCTTTGAGATAATAGGTCATACCATATATAAGTTATTTGAAACACGGTATTTGAGCGCAGTAGGCTAAAAACAAACCGTTGTGCTCGCGATCAGGAAAATCGGATCGATCGCCGCCGGATTCTGCAAACCCTGAAACTAAAAAACGCCCCTATTTGCACCCAGCCATTCATATTGTGCAAGACAAATTATTTGCCAACGTAAGCCCCCTTATCCATATAGAGGAGGGGTATGGTTAGTATATAAAGATACGGTTGCTTGAATATTTCACAGATATTTTCCCCTCTGATTGATTTTTTTGACTAATCAAACTATTTATAGTAAACACATTATAGACATGAGAACAACACGCAATCAATCAGAGTTTACAAAGAAATACATCAACAATGCCATGAAGCTCAAACATCAATAACGCTCAGAAACAGAGAAAAAACAGACCGCCGAGAAACAATCCAACTCCATGAAGGGTTATTAGAAAAATATTCCTAAAGTTGATCCCGACGTTCAAAAATGTAACGGAAAATAGATTTTTATCACAAAAATTCACTTATAAATTAATTTCTCCTCAAAATGTAGAACCAAATCCTTAAAAAGGTATTATCTTTGCACCACCAAATAGACTTAAAGGTGAAACGATCTATCACGATTAAACATATAACAATTTCAGATGCTGTCGGAGTTTATTCGCTTCAATTCTCAGACAAAACGACAACTGAATTTCTTGATTTCATATCCAAATATAAGGATATTTCCAACCCCATACTTAAAGAAGACTTCAATCGTATAGTGGCAATACTAAAGAAAATTATTGCTAACGGAGCATTAGAGCGACTTTTTCGAACGAGGGAGGGTAAAATCAAAGACGGAGTTGTCGCTGTTCCTTTGGACATAGTGGGGCGAAGAAAAGGATGTGGAACCCTACGATTATATTGCCTGCGCATATCTGACGAGGTCTTAATACTTGGAAATGGAGGTATAAAATATGGCAATAGTTACAATGACAATGCAGAGTTAAACTCCTACGTGACTAATTTGGCAGAATTAGATCGAGTCATAAGAAAATTCACACGGCAGGGGAAAATAAAGATTACAGGTAAGACCGTTATACTACAAGAAAATCTTACTATCGAAATTTAATACTAAAAACACATAACTATGAAGGCAGATAAATTGTTTAATGAATGTTTGGCAAATGTTCCAAACGATATTACAATAGAGATAGACCTGTCTTTCGATATTGCTACTAAAATAGATACGATATTATCCAACAGGAAAATATCGCAAAAAGATTTTGCAGCAATGATAGGCAAAAAAGAATCTGAAGTGTCAAAATGGCTGAAAGGAACTCACAATTTCACCTTGAGAACAATTGCCAAAATCACAGATGTCTTAAATGAGCCTATTATTGAGGTTGCAGGCAAGCGCATCCCTAATAATGAATATATCTTCATTAATGTAATCGATTCATTTATTGTCTCGAAGAAATCAAAACCAATTGCCATACAAGATAAATCAGATTATATCCCTATTACATGGAGTAACCATTCTTGGGATATGGCAAACAATATGATAAACTAAGAATATGAAGCAAGAAAATCAAATACAAGTTCGTTTAATATCAGTCTCTGAGGTCAAGTTTATGTTAAACTTGGATGAGGCGTTATTGGCAAAATCACAACCTGATGGTCCGAATATCGGGTTTGCACATGTTGTTTCTGCAAACAAAGAAAATAGCACCATTACTCTTATCTTTGGAGTACAATATGCCGTAGACAACACACCTCTATTAGAAAGCCGTTATGCTTTCACATTCAATGTCAGCCATATAGATGATGTTGTAAAGATTGAAAACAATAAAATAGAAATAAAGGGACTAATGCCTCATTTTGTTAGTGTTGCAATCGGAACCATGCGAGGCATTATCGTTGCTAAAACAGCAGGGACTCCTTTAGCGAAATATCCCCTACCGATGCTTGACGCACAATCTGTGTTAGAGAACATGGTTGCAAATATGCAAACAGAACAAAAATAATTCTGTTTCTGTACTAATTCTCCAACTGTGCTAAATTAATATCTGCCACCGTATTCGATGGCAGATATTTTTTGTACTAACTTATAATAAAATGTTAAAATAAACACATAGCGAAAAAGTAAATTTGGGTAAAACGTAGCGAATTAGCT
>OGHY01001484.1_pt1 | contig 10755 bp, 9 predicted proteins | sample 1571541 | NCBI WGS metagenome assembly OGHY01 (sample SAMEA2581943, study PRJEB24529) | metagenome | biome: Human gut stool | place: China | collected 2011
GTTTCTGATGAGAAGCTGCTCAAACTGCTTGTCTGCCAGAACATCATCACCAACCGGCTGTGGGGCAGAATCTATAAGCGTTCGCTCATCATGGAGCACAGGATATTCTTTGAAGAGGGCATCAACTATGCGGAAGATCTTTTTTGGAATGCCCAGTTCATGTTCTACGGCAAAAAGGTGAACATTGATGATGCAGTATATTACTACCGCACCGACAACGAGAATTCCTACAATCACAACATCTCTGAAAAGAATCTCCTGTCATACTTCAAATCAACCCGCCGACTCATCGATTTTTTCGAGCAGAACGATACGGAACATCAGTACCTCAGGGCCACAGAGATAGGCATCGTCAATGTCTACCGCTGGGCAGCAAACGCTCATGTAGCCTTCGAAAAGGTGGATCAGGCACTCGACTACAAGCCTAAGAGCTGCCTCATCAGCCTCATCATCAGCCTCATCAAAAAGGGAGTACCTGTCAAGAGGGTGAATCTTATCTACCTCGCTTACAGAAGGCTATACACTCTTCTAATATCTGCACCTTCAGCAGTTTCATGATACAGAAGTAGATGGTGGCTGAAACCAGCAGACGAACCAGCAGCAGGAGATAGATGTTCTGCAGGCTGCGGGTCATAAAATAGGTAACTACCATCGTGGCTGCCGCACAGAGCATGAATGGCAGTATATCCTTTGCCACATCCAGGAACCGCAATCCGGCAACACGCTTCATCATCCACTGCCAGACCAGAAGCCAGGCGATGATAAACACGGTATAGGCTATCACCATGGTCTGGATGCCATATTGATGACAGAACAATACCAAGGCAAGCAAACCCACTACCTGACCGATGTTGCACCACATATACACATCAGAACGTCCCTTGCTGATGGCAAGGTTCTGATAAAGCGTGTAAATAGGCATAAAGGCACCGCTCACACAAAGAATCTGCAACAGCGGCACACTGGCAATCCATTTCTCATGAATCGTAATCAGAATGAATTCGCGGGATACCAGGGTCAAGCCAAACATCAATGGGAAAGAAAGGAATGCCGTAAAACGGAGCATTTTTCTAAACACCAGCAACTCGCGGTTCTTATCGTCCTGGATAGAAGCCAAGACGGGCTGAGCTATCTGTCCCACCGTATTGGCAACAAACGAATTAGCCTTGGTGTCCCAGTTGTATGCCTGACTATAGTTACCCACATCATTAATCGGATAGAACCTGCCGAAGACAAAGGTCAACACATTGTTGCTCACCGTATTGATAATGTTGGTAACCAGGAGTTTCACGCTGAATCCGAACATCTTCCTCACCGGTCCGAAATCGATATGAAAGTTCGGGCGCCATCCCGTATAATAATATCTTCCTATATTCAGCACGAGGATAAAGATAACCTGCTGCCAGGCAAGACTCCAGTAAGCCATGCCGTTGAATGCCAGTACAAGTCCCACGACATTCGAACTGATCAGAGCCATGAAATTAACGATGGTAATCTCCTTGTTCATCATGTTCTTCATCATATATCCGTTCTGGGCGATGCCAAACGAAGAGATGAAGAAACTCAGGAACACAAAGCGCGACAGGGAGGTGAGACAAGGCTGATGGAAGAAATCTGCTATCAGCGGCGCACAGAAAAAGAGCACCACATACATGGTAAGACTCACCAGGACATTAAACCAGAACACCGAGTTATAATCGTTGTCGGTGGGTTTCCTGATATTCACCAGTGCCTGGGTAAACCCGCTACTCTGCAGATTGCCCGCTATCAGGGTGAATATGGTGAGGATGCCGATGATACCATAATCGGCTGGCGACAACAAACGCGCCAAGAAGATGCCAAAGAGGATATTGAGTACCTGGGTAGAGCCACTGTTCATCGCTCCCCAGAACAATCCCTTGGCGGTTTTTTCCTTTAATGATTCTGCCATCGTTTCTATCTGATAAATATGGAATATTACTTGTTTTTACTTTTTAGAATGCAAAAGTAGCATAAATAGTTTGAAGTTCAAAACTTTTTGCTTACTTTTGCAGCCGTAAAACAGAAAAAAGTATGGATATTAAGAACATCAAGAAGGAATGGAACGCCACAATACTCGATATATTGAAGGCTTTCATCGAAATCTGCAACAAGTATCACCTCAGATATTACTGTTGTGCCGGCACCGCCATCGGAGCCGCCCGTCACCACGGAATGATTCCCTGGGACGATGACATCGACGTACTGATGCCACGCCCCGACTACGACCGTCTGCTCGAAATCGCCAAGCATGAAGACTTTGGCAAATACGAGGTAGTAACTCCGTACAACAACGAGTCATACCCTCTGTATTTCTCCAAACTCGTGAATCGCGAAACCACCCTTATCGAGGAGAAGGAGCGTCCCTGCATCATCGGTCTTTACGTAGATATCTTCCCTCTTGATGCCACCGACGATGACCTGGAAACGGCAAAGGCGCTGTATCGCAAATACTCTAAGACCATCAACCGTCTGAACGCCGTAACCACCCACAATACTTTCTTTGAGTACATCTCCCTGCTCCTGCACAAGGAAACCTGGGGCCGCTTTGCCATCAAGACGCTCGCCTTCTTCTGCCGCAGCAAGATGCGCCACCGCCTCATCCAGCAGATGGACGAGATGAGTCACCGGTATGACTTCGATAAGGCGAAGAACGTATTGGTGAATACGGGTTCCTACCACTATAAGGAGATTTTCCCGAAGGAATGGCTCGGCAAGGGCAAGGAATTCCCGTTCGAGGATACCACCGTCTTGCTGCCGGAGCAGGCTGATACCTATCTGCGCCACTTCTTTGGCGACTATATGAAGTTTCCACCCGTAGAACAGAGAGTAGAGAAACACCTTCGCTACTATCTGAACATGGAAAAGCGGGAAACATGGGATGAGATTAAAAGAAAGCTTTAGCCTTCCCTCACTTCCTGCAAGGTATGTTCGAAACCTTCTTCTACATCAAAGAGCGGTTTCCAGCCTAAAGCCTTGAGTTTATCCGTACTGAAGGTTGCCTTGGTGATAGGCGTGGTATTGCCCTGCTGCGCATCCGCCTCAGGAATATCAAACACCACCTTTCTATCCGCTTTCCGGGCTATCAGCTCTGCCAGTTGGCGGATGGAGATATTCGATTCTGAATGAGCCACATTATAGGCATTTGCCCTCTCGCCATCCAGCAGGAGGCGCAAGATGGCATGGGCGGCATCTACCACATAAAGCCAGGAGCGGAAAGCCTCACCCTTACTCTTCAGGACGATATCCTCACCCTTCAGAACATTGCGGATAAACTGGGCATACACCCTATTGTCACTCTCCGTAAAGCCCGGACCGTAGGTATGACTCAGTCTGGCTATCACCACATCGGCATCATACTCTGTTCCATATGCCATGCAGAGCGTTTCGGCAGCACGTTTGGAAGATGGATAGCAGGCACGCACCGATGCACAATCCACATAGCCGCTGCTCTTCTCGGTAAATTCAGAGCCATCACCCTCGCCATAGATTTCACCCGAAGAGATATAAACCATGCGTTGCATGCGGTGACTCAATCCATATTCCAGCAGGTTGGATACGCCGTTGATGTTTGCCTTCATCACCTCTACAGGGTTCTGCTTAAAGAAGTTAGGACTCGCATTGCTGGCTGCATCGATGATGTAATCAGCGCCCTCAGCCAACTCATTATAGACTGGTTCCCCTATCATCCTGTCCATGCTCTTGATGACAGGCTGGGTAACGTCAATCTCTGCAAAGAAGAAAGATTCATCCTCCCAATAGGCAGCAAACTTCTGTCGGGCACGTTCCTTGTTTCTTCCGGCTGCTATCACCTTGTAGCACCGGGCAGGATTCTGCATCAGCACATCAACCACACAGCCTCCTACCAATCCTGTAGCACCAGCCACAAGAATGGTTTTGCCATGCAGACGCTCCAATTCCAAACCTTCCCGGAAAAGGCACGCAATATCTTCCTTATATGGTGAATTTTCTATCATAACATGTTTATTTTAACCAAGCCTCAGGCTGAACCTTCATCAGTGCCTTCAGTATCTCCAGATCCTCAACGGTGGTTATCTTGATGTTCTTCTCTGAACCAGGCACGATATGCATCTGTCTGCCTCCCAGTTCTGCCATCAGGGTACAGGATGCCACAGAATTGGCGATGCCCTTCTCCTTAGCCTCTTCGTGGGCTGCTATCAGATTGCCCAAACGGAAGGTCTGGGGTGTCTGGGTACGGATCAGTTTGTCGCGCGGAATACTGGTGTTGGTCGTAAAACCATCTTCGCTCTCCAGGATAGCCTCTCTACATTTGATACCCGTAATGGCATAGCCATACTTCTGGCAGATGGCGATATTGGATGAGATGATGTCTTGCGACAAGAGTGGGCGCACGGCATCATGCACCAGCACCAGATCGTCATCACCGCATCCCGCCTCTTTCAAGCCATAGATACCATTGTGGATCGACTCCTGACCATTGCTTCCGCCAGGGAATATCCATTTCAGCTTGGTAATGCAGAACTGGTTGGCATACGACTGCAGTACCGTTTCCCAACCTGCCAGACATACCACAGCAATACCCTGAATATCAGGATGCTTCTGAAAAGCCATCATCGTATGGATGATGATAGGACAGTTGTCTACATGCATAAACTGCTTTGGGATGTCCTGTCCCATTCTATTGCCAGAACCTCCGGCTATGATCAATGCATAGTTCATATTCTCTATTTTTAAATTGATTATTTCTGAATGATTCTCCCCGGATTCCCTACCACGGTAACCCCGTCGGGAATATCCTGGAATACCACGGAACCGGCGCCTATCGTCACGTGGTTGCCGATATGGATGCCGCCGAAGACCGTGGCTCCGGTATAAATCTTCACGTCATTTCCGATGGTAGGTCTGCCACCCTTGCCGTTGCCCAGCGTCACCATCTGCAGACAGTAGAAGTCATCACCTATGCTTTCTGCGTTGAGATAGGTGGCATAGCTGTGCTCCAGATGCGCACCCTTCCCGATATGCGGACACCAGATGGTCATCGTACGCTCGGGAGGCAACAGCCAGCTGATGAAAACCGAACGGTATTCGCCCATGCGGTAATAAAACAGATTGCGGAAACTCCTTTCGCGGGTGCATGCCTTAATCAGGTTGAGCACCGTAGGCTTCCTGTCCTGCACCTTCAGCAGGTCGGCATCTATCTCCTTCTTATGGAGCAGATACAGAGCGATATGCGGCAACATGCGCACCGCCGAAGCTGACAATATGATGGTTTGTACTATCGGATTCATGACTTTAAATCTTATTTTTATCTTTGCAAAGAAAATGCAAACGAGCGCAATGAAAGCTTGCTTTCAAATTGCCGAGTGTAGCTTTTCTTATGCAAAGATACAAAAAATAAAGCAACTAGCATGCTTTTATCCGAAAACAATTGTTCTTTTCACTAAAAATAAGATAATAGAACAGGGTTTGTAGAATTTTAGTCGGTTTTATTGCTAAATAATGTGAATTAAATAGCTTTCCATACAACTTTTCCGTACCTTTGCACAAAGTTATATATAACGATATTTTAGAAGAGGATAAAACAGAACATCATGAAGAGGATATTGATTGTAGAAGACGATTTGGCATTCGGAACCATGATACAGACTTGGCTCAAAAAGAAAGGATTCGATGTGGAAAGGGTAACATCCGTAGGCGCTGCCATCAAAGCGATGGGAGCCGGCGATGCATTCCATCTGGTTCTTTCCGACCTGCGCCTGCCCGACCATGACGGACTGGTATTGCTCCAGCATATCAGAAAGACCGATACCCACCTGCCTTTTATCGTAATGACTAGCTATGCAGAGGTTCAGAATGCTGTATGTGCCATGAAATCGGGTGCTACCGATTACGTGGCTAAACCTTTCCATCCCGAAATCCTCTTAGAGAAAATCCGTGAGGCTATCCAGTCGGCTGCTTCTGCGGTTTCTGCCCCTCAGCGTGCGGAATCTGCCGCCATGCAGGATGCGCCCCAAGAAGAACAGCAGGGCGCTACGGAGGTGCCTAGATATATAAAAGGTGAAAGCGAGGCTTCCAAACAGCTCTACGAGTTCGTTTCGCTCGTTGCCCCAACCCCGATGTCAGTGCTCATTCTCGGAGCCAGCGGCACCGGAAAGGAATATGTGGCGCGCAGCATCCACGAACAGAGTCTGCGCAAGGACAAACCTTTCTATGCCATCGACTGCGGCGCCATCCCTAAGGAGGTGGCGGCATCTGAATTCTTCGGATATAAGAAGGGTGCCTTTACCGGAGCCGAACAGGATAAGAAGGGCGCCTTCGAGATAGCTAACGGCGGAACGGTTTTCCTCGATGAAATGGGAAACCTCAACTACGAAGTACAGGTACAGCTTCTCAGAGCCTTGCAGGAGAGGAAAATCCGTCCGCTGGGCAGCACGCAGGAGATTGATGTGGATATCCGACTCATCTGTGCCACCAACGAGAATCTGGCGCAGGCAGTAGCCGAAGGCAAGTTCAGAGAGGACCTCTATCACCGCATCAACGAGTTTACCATCTACATGCCTGCCCTCAAGGACAGAGGTGCCGACATCTTCCTCTTTGCCAACCTCTTTATCAAGCACGCCAACCAGGAACTGGGCAAGAATGTGCTCGGACTGGATGCCAAAGCCTCCGAAATCATTGCCTCATACGACTGGCCGGGCAACCTGCGCGAACTGAACAATGTGATGAAGCGCGCCACCCTGCTCACCCGTGGCAAGTATATCGGTGCCCAGGAACTGGAGAAGACGATGGCACAGACCTCCCCAGCCCGACCAATCAATATGCAGCTGCACAGCGAACAGTCGGAACAGGAAAGCATCGCCGCTGCCCTGAGAGCCACCCACGGCAACAAGAGCAAGGCTGCCCAACTGCTTGCCATCGACCGCAAGACACTCTACAACAAGATGAAGAAATACGGCATGGAGTAAACATGCCACACCCCGATTCCCCAATATATTCCACACTATATTGGGGAATTTTTCTACACCTTTTCCCCAATTTCCCCACACCCCATTTCTGGCACAAAACATCATCTCCTCTGATTATCAGATACTTAACCAAATTCACCATTTTCTGGCACGCCTATTGTGATATTATTTAGCGAACTCGCAAATGAGTTTCAGCAAGAGAATTAATAAACAATAATATTCACAATTTAAAAACAAAAGAATTATGAAAAAGTTAGTATTTGCAGTTATCGCAGCAGTAGCAATGGTATCAGTTAGCAATGTATTTGCAGGTAACAGAATGGTAAACGTTGCAGGTTCAGAACCAGTAGACACAGTAGCTCCAGCCGACACAACAGCAACACCAGCTGAGACTCCAGCAGAGACTCCTACAGACACTACAGCTGCAACAGTGGATTCAACCGTAGCAGAGTAAATCCACCTTCAGAAAATAGTAATTACGCGTCGCTTTCAATGAAACAGGAGATAGATGACCAGATTTTGGCATTTATCTCCTGTTTTCGTTGGTTTATATCGCATTTTTGATTAACTTTGCACGCAAATAGCAAAAAGACTCAAAACATTAAAAGATAAGAAGATGCAGCAAACAAACGTTCCTTTCAAGGTAGCCCTGGGTTACATCATCGTCGCCATCGTACTGATTCTGGCGATAGGGCTGGTATATCGCAACACCACAACCGTGCTCGCTATCAACCAGGCAACCCGCGACTATATCGAAAAGCGACAGGCAGCCGACAGCACCATGTCCAGCCTGCTCAAGGAGGAACAGACCAATCTGCAGCAGCTTACCCGCGCCATGCAGGGCAAGTCATCCCACAACTATCTGCACGAGAAGATGAACAGCCTCAACAGTGGCGAAGATTCCGTTGTCGTGCATTCCAAGGCACCCAAGACTCATGTGGCAAAGAACACTACCGTAGAGGTGATGAAAACCCGCAAGGGCTTCTTCCGCCGCCTTGCCGATGCCTTCAAGAAGGAGCATGCCGAAACGCTCAGCATCAGACGCGACAGCAACCAGGCTGTCACCGATACCCTCTCTACCCCGGTCAACGTAGCCGGAAACGTAGCCAATATTCTAAAACAGATTGACCGCCAGGAAAAGCAGTCTACGCGCGATAACCACGACGCTATCAACCGCGAGGTGAGAGACCTGCAGATAACCAATGCCCGCCTCGCCCTGCGCTCCTCCCAGCAGCTCAACGATATTCACCAGCGCGAACGTCAGGCGATGCAGCAGGCTATCAACCAGGCGATGCAGGCGCGCCAGAATCTGCTCTGGCAGATAGGTCTGCTTGCCATCGTAGCCATCACAGCCGCCGTCATCCTCGTCTATTACATCTACCGCGATACGCAGAAGGAACGCATCTACCGCGAGAATCTCGAAGAGGCTAACGAGGAAATCAGGCTCATCATGAACCAGCGCGAACGCCTGCTCCTCACCATCACCCACGACATCAAGGCTCCGGCTGCCAGCATCTCGGGCTTCATCGACCTGATGAAGGATTATGTCGACAACCCGCAGGGCATCTCCTGCCTCAACAGCATCAAGGGTTCTGCCACCCATCTCTCCCGGCTCGTTGCCGCCCTGCTCGATTATCACCAGTTGGAAAACGGACTGATGAAGCTGAACCCGGTAGATTTCTCGCCTGCCGACATGTTCCGCCAGTGTGCCGGAGAGATGCAGATCCTGAGCCGTGAGAAGGGACTGGAACTGCATCTGGAGCTCGATGGCATCAGCAGTCCGCAGACCTACTACCGTGCCGATGCCTTCCGTATCCGTCAGATACTCAACAACCTGGTGAGCAATGCCATCAAGTATACCGATAAGGGCAGCGTCACCATCCAGGCATCCATCAGTCCCCAGCACCTCCTCACCTTCTCGGTAAGGGATACCGGCAAGGGCATGACCACCGAAGAGCGCCAGAAGGTGTTCCAGGCGTTCACCCGTCTGAAGAGTGCCCAGGGCATCGAGGGCACCGGTCTCGGACTGAACATCACCCAGGAACTGGTCAATCTGCTCCAGGGCACCCTGCGTCTGGAATCCGTCAAGGACAAGGGCAGCACCTTCACCGTCACCATTCCGCTTGCCTTAGGCACCGCTCCTGCAGCAGAAGAGGCAGAAGAGCAGAAGCCGCTCACCCCAGTCAAGCCCCATTTCGAAAATCACAAGATACTGCTGCTCGATGACGACCCGTTGCAGCTCCGTCTGCTTCAGGAGATGCTGAAGAAGCTGGTAGGCGACAGCTGGCAAGTCTTTGCCTGTCTGCATGTAGCCGAGGCGCTCACCATGCTCCACAACGAGCATCCTGCGCTGATGATGATGGATATCGAAATGCCCGAGATGAACGGCATCAGGATGATTCAGCACATCAACCATAGCCACATGAAGGTAGTAGCGATGACCGCCCACGATGCCAGCATCATCAGAGAATTGAAAGAAGCCGGTTTCGACGATTGCCTCTTCAAGCCGTTCAGCACAGAGAAGCTGAAAGAAATCCTCGGTTTGGAGGATGCAGCATCAGAAACAGAGGATATTACAGAGAAAACAAGGGATACTGCATCAGAAGCAGAGGATATAGCAGAGAAAACCAATAAGAATTCCCGCTTTGCACCCCTCCTGACCTTTGCAGAAGGCGATCCGGAGGCAGAAGCCGAGATACTCAGCACCGTCAAGCAGGAGTTGTCATCCCATCTCCAAAACCTCCAGCAGGCAACAGAAGGCGAGTTATCAATAGAAGCCATCGGCAAGACAGCCCACAAGCTCCTCCCTATCGCCACGATGATAGAGATGGAGACCCGCCAGCACATCGCCGCCCTCGCTCCCGAACATATCAGCGATCTGTCAGAATCTCAGATAAGAGCCTACACCCAGTCCGTCATCACAGACCTGAGGGCTCTCCTCTAGCTATCAGCTATTGTATCTCTTCCATCGACAATCCTGTTATTTCCAAGACTGTCGATGCATCCATCCCCTTTGCCAGCATATTCCTGGCAATCTCAAGGCTACGCAGGTTCATAGCTTCTTCTCTGCCTTTCTGGTATCTGTCATCCAGGAGGGTTCTTTCAACACTTACCGAATCCCAGAACTTGTCGTAGGCACGAAGCTCGGCATCTGTAAAGCCGGAAATTTCCAGTTCTTCTACTGACGACAGATACTGTTGCAGGTGTATCAACTCGTCCTCGCTGGGTGACTGAAGAACATACAGGAGGTTTCTCAACCGATCAGGATGATTGCCGAATATCTTCTTGAACGTGAGGTCTGCCTTAGGATCTAAGTACTTCATAACCATCTGTTTTAAAATTCTATAGAGCAAAGTTACGACTTTATTTTCATTCACACAAGAGTTTTAGACATTTTTTCAGACAAAATGAGCTGAAATGTTGAAAAAAAAATCTTTTTCCTCACGTATTACGTATAGTGTAAAAGATGTAAATGTATATATATAATATACTTGGTATAGTATAGGGAAGGAAAATCCGCACCTAACTGTCTGATATTCAGTAATATATATTTTTAAGATTCTCCCTGGTAGTCATTCGGGCATATCAGAAAACACATGATTGGCCCTGATGGTACCTATTATTGGCTCTGGTAGTCATCAAAAAAAGGTAATTTGCCCTGGTAGTCATTGAGCGCTTAAATGAGGTAAACAAACGATGTACTTCCGTTTACCAACTGAAGCGGCTGCGTCGGGTTACAGATATGGCTGCGTTGGGTTAAGGATTCGACTGCGTTGGGTTAAGGATTCGA
>OGHY01001498.1_pt1 | contig 10702 bp, 12 predicted proteins | sample 1571541 | NCBI WGS metagenome assembly OGHY01 (sample SAMEA2581943, study PRJEB24529) | metagenome | biome: Human gut stool | place: China | collected 2011
TATCTTCGACTTCCATTGTCAGTTTTGACCAACCGTTTATCCTGCGGCTCAAAAAAATATATAACCACCGATACATGGGCACCAGCACCAGAAGTCCGGCAGATAACGGTAGTGCCCATGACCAAAGATAAGTCACGACCTCCAGCCCGGCCCAGATATAGACATATCCGGGAACCGCAAACGCCAGCAGAGCAGCACAAATACCAAGAGGCTTGTGCCAAATATATAGTGCGGGGATTATGGCTATCGCCGCCACCTGCCACTCAATCAGGGTCATAACGTCGATTTATTTCCCAGTAGCAACACTATTATAATCAGCAGCATCGCAACAACCGCTATAACCACATTGGAACGCTCCACGATCCTCGGCACGGGCGATGTGCCATGTTCCTTTTTGGCCTTTTCATTTTCCTCCTTATACACTTTATCCAATTTCGCCTGCTGGCGCATCATAATCCATACGACGATCAGCACGATCCCGCCCAATAATTTTAAAGCTGAAATCCAAGTAAATTCATATCCATTCATAAACATCTTGTTTTAATCCGCAGTTTAACCTGTGTGTCAATATCCTTTCGTGAGTACATTCAAAAGTTTGAACGCGCCTTTTATCAACACCTGTTGCGGCGTTATAGGCATAACCTTCACCTGATTGGCTTTCGCCATTGCCTGCTCCGCCACTTTCTGTCGCGCAGAATGTCCGAAAACCTTATATTCCGGTGTCGGGATTATAGGGCGCTTACAAGCCGCCGCAACCCTGCGCTGCACCTCTTCTTTATGAGTCTTGGCCACAGCAGGTGAAAATTGCCTGTTGATGTAGCGATTGATATAGTTTTGCTGATGATGTACTTTTGCAAGCTCTTTAGAAGGTATCTTCGCCGAAACATACTCCTGTATCAATTCCCGGCGTTTCTCTTCAATCAGGGGATTGAGCTTGTCCTGCAAAGTCTTTTTATAGTATTGCGCCTGCTCCGGTGATAAACTCTTATCCACGTAGGCTACGAATTCATGTTCATTTTTCAAACGAACATCCGGGCCGAAGTGCCGCATCCCATACCGCTCAAACAGGTTTTCCGAATAGGGAGACAACTTGCGCATCAACTCGTTATTTGCATCGAGCAGGCGCTCGGCGTATTTTTCCTGATCGGGAGTAAGTTCGCGCAACAGTTGCTCCAGCTGGCTCTGCTTTTCGACCACGACATAATAATCGGGAAGTTCCGACTCGATAAACTGCTCTATCACCTTTGCAAATTCAGCTTGCCGCTCTATCTGAACTTTTTCCAAACCCTCGAATATCTCTGCCAACTCCGTGCGCAAAACACCGTATTTCATATCGGGGTGTTCCTCTTCCAGTATATTTACAATCCCTTGACGAAGATCTCGTATCGCCTTATTCAGTTCTTTATCTTCCAATGCGAGGCGCAATATGTTTTCTTCCTTCGCATGGACAGACATTGTTTTATCCGAGACAATCTCTTTCCAATGCCCAATCCGCTGCCCCCTCTCTGTCATGTATGAGTCCAAACGTGCGGTTAAATCCTGTGCACGTTCTGCTCTCATGCTGGCTATCTGGCTTTTCAAAATGTCAAGATTCCGCGGTTGTTCGCAGCGTTTTGCGACCTCTGCAAGACATTTCCGGGCATCTTCAGGGAGCAACCGTTCGCTGGCAACATGCTCGAATCCCTGCATATCCCGGATACCGCCAGCATCCTGACCGAAAATTTCGACAGCTTGCAGATTTATAATCTCCTGTTGTCTTTCAGGCCAATACTCCTTTATAAAATCCGCTGTCAAATGCCCCTCCTGTTCTGCCATGTATCTGTCAGCATTATCCATGATTATTGAACGCCCGATTTTTTCCTCCAAAAATTCCGATTTAGCAAGTAAGCAATCCGTATCTCGATGCTCTTTGATGCTGTCGAAAAGGTAATTTTCCCGATACCATGAGTTTGAGTATATCCCGACCCAGTTATCGAAGACCTCACGACGGCGGTCAATGGCCCGCCGCATCACAATACCATGCTTCAGTAATTTATGGGTAGTATATATCGGACTGTATCCTTGGAATCCCGCGGCCTGAATGGTTTTATCTCCGGCGTTTGCAGCGACGCCTTCCGCCCAGGCCGGCATCGCCAGACCTTGCATGGTATCGAGTCGGGCCAATTCCATCTGAAGCTCGTCCAGACTGTACTCCATCAATTCATCAGCATTCGCATCCGGACTCAAGGCTTTGATATGCCGTACCAACTGCCCCTTGACATGGTACAATTGCCGGGCATCGAGGGACTCGCACTGCAACAGATTTTCATAGTATTCTGCATAGCTTCCGATTTTCAACCGACTGAATTCCAACGCCTCTTTCCTCCGGACGATACGGTCTTTCTGGAGTTGTCTCTCATACGCATAAGCAGACTTCTTTCGTAACCGTTTGGCTTCTTCGTAACTTTCAGTCAGAAGCCGTCTATGCGAAAAGGTTTTATCGAAGATATGTTCGCACTCGATCTTAAACGCTTCCCGGTTAAACCCGATTCGTACTTTCTGACCATTCAATACATGATTCTTACTTCCACGACCGTTTGCATTGGGACTCAAATTAAAAGAATTGGTCGCATCGCGCCGGCTAACAGCTATATGAATATGCCAGTTATCACCGGCTTTCGCCATCATAGGCTGAAGAATCTCTTGACTCCCGCCAACCCGCACCATATTCTCCCGGACACATTTTTTCTCTAATGCCACAATTTTTCGATTGACTTCTTTCGAATTCTCCTCGGTAATTGTCTGACGTAGTTTTTCAATCTCATTTTGTATTCTTGCATTTTTTCGGACTTCAGGATCTCCTTTTTTCCAATAGCGGTCTTTCTCGACCATGCCGAACCATAACAAATCGTTATTGTCCTTGATTTGTGGATGGCCGAAGTTTCGGGCATAAGCATCCATACACTTCACCGCATAATTCTTGAGATAACTACGCATCAGATTATCTTCGAGGTCTGCGGGGATAACTTCGCCAGCATCAATCAGAGCTTGACGGGTGTCGGCAATGGTTCGACGCAGGTGCGCGATCTCTTGTGCCGACGGGGAAATCGAGAAGGTGTAATAACGAGCTTCCTTTTTCTTCAAGCCTTTAACATTCGCGTCGATTGCTTTTGTCACATCTTCGCAATCGAAAGTATTTCCGCTGCCATTGAAAAAATATTCGTGTCCCTCGACCCGCACCACATCGTTTTGTTTATCCAAATATGCAGACAACTGCCGGGAGGTAGTATCTCCCAAGCCCTCCTGAACCAAGTTCTCTTTCTTAAGATATTCGGCAAAATCCATTACGGAACTTTGCTTGTACTTGGTATTATCTACATAGTCTGTGACGTACATAATTCCTCGTATCTGTTTTTATATCGCAAGTATTCATCTTTGGATAGACGGATTTGCATAACCGGCTTGCCATTGAAATCAAAGGCATCCGTTGCCACGGAAAAAAACTTCTCAAGAATCAACATGGCTTGGGATAATCGTTCTTCGTCGGCATGTTCCATAATCTCATCATCAATTCCCACTACGTCCGAATCGACCTTACCCGGAGACACTTGGTAATCCTCACGCTTGAGAAGCGTTTTTATAAAATCTTCTGTCCGTGCCGTCGCCCCTGCAACTTTTACAAGAGTGATGTGTTGACTCGCTTGATTGTTCAGGATTGTTTTTATTGCATCTCCAGTTGACACCTCATAATCTAAATTATTGGTCGCATAATGCAAAATGATTCGAGATGCAGCAATCCCCAAAGTCGTGCATTTTCGCTCCGCTATGGTGATTAATTTACCCTTCGCTTCTTGCGTTAACCGCACCGATGAGAGACTTTGGCTTTCAGTGAACTTTTTTCTCATTTTTAATTAATTTCTCAATTATACAGGCCAAGAGGGGTCAAAAAACGCACCCTTCAACAACCGCAAATATAATTGTTATTTAGATATTTAATTCACTTTTTTGTATTTATTGTGCTTATTGTTAATAACATACTATACATATTTATATCTTAACATATTTATATACAACATATTAATACATACAAAAAGATATCGAAATATTTTTACAGGTCATTAAAATATAATCTCAATGTTACACAAGATGCAACATGTATTCATCATGTTATCAATTATTTACAGAATAAATGCAACGTAAAAAGCTACATTTTCATAAAAATCCGCAACGCACAAACACAGCACAAAACACTGAATATCAACATACTACAATCAAACCATATTAAACAGAATCACGCTTCAGCGTGATTCCCGCTTGTTCACAAAAAAATGTTACAGGATCATCCGGAATTCAGCGGACGTAAAGGCGACCCGAAGAGGGGCAAGGCGTAATGCCCCTCTTCGGGTCGCCTTTACGTCCGTTGAAATCCGGATGTCCGTAAGGCATCGGGCGGGCACCGGGTTTTGGGAAATTTGCAGAATTTCCCGAAGCCCGTTGTCCGCAAAATTCGCCCCGGCAAAGCCGGGGTACATCGGGCGGGAATAACCGCCCGGAATTTTAGATGCCGGTAACATTTTTTTACCTATCTCCGGCGAAGCCGGGTGGGCCGCCAATCGCGGCCCGCATACAGAATCGCCCCAGTCGATTCTGTATGCTCTTTGCTTCTTTCTTTACGAAAGAAGGAATCCCCCATTCGGGGGAGAAAGGGGGGCATTGTCAGCCGCCAAAGCGAGGCTCCGGCGGAGCGCATGGCGGCGGACAGACAAATACCTATCATTTGCGCCGAGCTTGTCGAAGGCGCAAATCGCGGCTCCAAAAATATCCGCTTTTGCGGATATTTTTGGAGTCCGCCCCGCCGAGGCGGGGTGTTGAATAGTGAAGGGAAGAAAGTTAAAACCAAACCAATTACCTTTCCCTGAGCGAAAAAACTCGCCTCGGCTGCGTCCGCAGGTCTGGATGTCTCTGCCGCGTCGATGCTCGTCGGCAGCTGGAAGAGCATGATTATAGGTGGCATGCCTATAATCAGCGATGCGATTTGTGTGATTGACTTTTCTTTGGTTCCGGTTTCTGTGGCACCAAGACAAAGAAAGCGGACGCGCTTTTGCATCTTTTGGCCCCATCCCATAGGAGACGTGCTTTAAATACAAAAACGGCCTGACAGGTAATTCCTGCCCGGCCGTCATATTAACATATGAAAGGGAGTGAATACAATTTTAACTGTACTTTAATTCATAAACCGAATATAAAGTTTCCAACAGAGAACGATCGACATTACCATTTCCCGGAAAATGCAAATATTTAAGTTTCAGATTATTAAATAAATCGTATTGCATGTATTGTACTCGTGTTAATGGTGTTGCCATTGAACTAAACGAATTGAAAAATAAGAGAATTAATTCATCTTTCGACAGTTGGGCACGGTATATCGCGCCAAAATTATTTCGTTTATTTATAAACCCACTAATCATATCAAGAATATAATAAGCATTACGGAAATAAACTCCAATCTGATTGTGATATATAGAATATATCTCGTCCGCTGCCAAATGAAAACTTTGTATAATCAATTCATATTGTTTTTTATTACAGCTATCGGTTATTATACTATTCATTAATTCGTCTATCAGCCAATCTGGTATATCTGGATTTCCTAATAATTTAAACTCCGGAGTCGTATAGATATATTTTATTACTCGGTCAAATTCATCCTTATTTCCAGTAAATATTTCATCATCGAAATCTTGCTCTGGGATAATGATTTCCCGTACTTCATTTTCTTTATAGTATTTTGGAAGATTACTAATAAAATAACGACTATATATTGTCAAACAAACAGTAGCAATATACTCAAAAGCCTCTGTACCGACTAATTCTTCTTTCTCTTCCTTTAAGTTACGCCAATTTGAGGACAAAATTGTAAAATGCCACCTATTGCTATTCAGGATGTCAAACATTTTAAAAAAGGACGATCTTTCCTCACTTGCTATACCTTGCTTTTTTGATTGAAGATATGTCATTAGCACTCCGATGAAAGATAGTAATCCTGTAAGCGCAGCCAGAAGGCTGCCAAACTCGCCCCATGTTTCGTGATCCCTCGCTATACCACCATCAAATATCCATAAATATGTACCCATAATAAATACAATTAATAAGATGGCAATCAATATTATATAATTGATTCTATCCCAACGAGCTGTCTGTATTAATTTCTTCATATTTCTATAATTTAGGGTTGAATGTAAAAATAACAGATCGCAAGCAATAAATAAAGCAATTCCCATAAAAATTATTTCCGAAAAATAAATATTATCCTCTGTTGTATTGTAATATGAATAAAAAACAGCCCGAAGCCATGATGGCTTCAGGGCGGGATGTTGAACAGTGAAGGGAAGAAAGTAATCATTACGCCGCACTTCTCCGTGGCGAAACGTCTAACTCGTAAAGTTTCGCCACCAGCGCCTCACAGAGAACCCGCGCCATGTTCACTTCGACGGCGTTGCCGATGAATTTCTTCTGCTCGCCCTGTGTGCCGATCAGTACGTAGTTCTCCGGAAAGCCCATAATCCGCTTCAGCTCCGGGATGCGCAGCATCCGCATCCGGATGTCCACCAGTCCGTACAGCGCCATGAATTCCTTTATCCGCACCAGCATCGGCGTATCTTCCGGGTAAATCTCGTAAACCAACGTTTCGTCCTCCAGCCTGATGAACGAGGGCAGCTCCTTGACGTCCGCTACGGCCGTCACCAGCCGCGGAGGACGCTTGTCCATCCGGGCGATCAGCGTGAAGCACGGCCGATCGGTAGCGGCTCCCGCCGAGGCGAACTGCGGGTTCATCAGGTATTGCCATTTGCGGTTGGCCATCACGGTCTGGGCCGGAGCGTCAAGCGAACTGCCGACGTTGCTGAAGTTGGTGTTCATGATCCACGGCGTGACGAGCCGCTGCTTCGGGTTCGTCATGACGGCCGGAGCCGGGCCGTCCGTTCCTGACGTCTGGCCGCCGCCGGAATAGTAGTTGGCGAAGAACGGACGCACCAGTTGAAAACGGTCTTTCGTCGTAACCGTCGGTGACGGCCGCTCGATCGACGAGTTGAACCCGTTGCCGTAGTAGGCCGAGACGAAAGCGTGGTGATCTCGGCAGGTGATCGCGCCCGCGGGCGCATCGACGGCAGTGCATTTCCCCTCCGGAGATCCGCCGAAGTGCTTGCAGAGGTAGTACACCTTGGCTACGCCGAGGCGGTTCTGCGTCGCCACGGTCGGGCACGGTTCGTCGATGCCGGGTGCAACATACTTCCCGGACTGGTTCATCGAGTTGTATTTGACGAGGAACGCTTCGCGGCCGCCGGCGACGAACTTTACCAGCCCCGCGTGGATGCGGGCAAGCGATGCCTCCACGAGCGGCCGCTTTCGGTCGAAGATCGACTCGCCCTCGTCCTCAAGGTCGAGGACTTCCCTGACTGGCCGCCACCTGCGAAGCTGCTGGCCGAATAGGTCGCCCTGTGCCGGGTTCTTGGCGTGAGTCGGTTCCGGAAAGACGATCGGAAGGCCGCGGCGGGCGAAGATCCCGAAGAACCGCCGGCGGGAAGTGTACGCCCCGAAGTCGGCGGCGTTCAGGATACGGTGGCCGAAGCCGTACCCGTAGCCCCGCACGTTGTCGATCCATTTCCGGTACAGTCGCCCGACATCCCTGCTGACGGGCTTGCCCCTCTCGTCCAGATCGCCCCACGACATGAACTCCTCCACATTCTCGATCTGGATGTAATCAGGGTTCAGCACCTCGATGTAGCGGAACAGGTGTTCGGCCAGCGTGCGGCTGTCAGCGTCGCGCGGAAGGCCGCCTTTGGCCCGCGAGAAGTTCGTACACTCCAGCGAGGCCCAGAGGACGACGAAGGCATCCGGATACTGGCGGCGCAGCAGAGCCGCATGGGCCGCGAGCGGCCCCAACTCAAGCGTGCGGATGTCCTCGGTATAGTGCATCACATCGGGGTGGTTGGCAGCGTGCGACGCGATGGCGTTCGCATCGTGGTTCACGCAGGCGATCACCTTGGCGCAAGGATCTCCGTCATGCCGGGCATGGTGTACCCCGGTCGAGGTGCCGCCGGCACCACAGAACAGGTCGATATACAACAGTCGGATTTTATCGTTTGAATTCATTGGGAATAGCTTTTTTAAACATGAGAAATCGACAGCCCGGCCCGTCGTGGCCGGGCTGTCATGTTGAATAGTGAAGGGAAGAAGACTATTGACAGCCTTCAGCCGCCGTCAGTTCGTCCAGCATTTCGACGAACGCCTGACTGAAAGGACAGCAATCGCAGACCGAACAGCACTGGTCGCCTTCCCGCGGGCAGGTTTCCCGGTAAGCCGCGACACACACCCGCCGCATCCTGTTGCGCTCCATCTTCCTAATAGTTTCTACGGCCGGAGATTGAACACCGACTATATGGCTGTAAATACCGTCGAGTTCTTCATCCGAAACTTCGGCGTCCATGTCGGGATAGTCAAGGAGTAACGTCTTTACGAAATTAAGTTCCCGACGGGCAGTATCCAGCTCGCCGAGGTTTATCAGTTCTTGCACATCGCTCAAATGCGACATGGCAACCATACTTACTTGTCGCTTCATATTATTCTTAATATTCGTCCCAGATAACTTCATCCTCCCACACGCTGAATTCGAGGCCCGAACTGACCCGCACGCATACTTGGGGATAATCGTACTCCACGAATTCAACATGCCGATGGCCTAAATAGGGTTTCTTCAGTGTGCCCGTTTGCCCTTCCTGCAATTCGTCATTGTCCATTGCCTTTAATTTTAACTTCATAATTCAGAAAATCCCCTATTTGCCCCTGTCCGAATAATGTCGTCAGGAACTCATAAAATGTTGCAACCCTTATCTGGGTGGTATGGTCGGGAAGAGTACATCGAAACATTCCGTCCGTTTCTTTGAATAATCTCCATGTAGCATGGTTCCAATCCGTAATGAAAACTACGGTTTTCATTACGGTAACTTCTATTGTCCGCATGATAATATAGGCGACTGACCTGTACGCCGCAAGGTTTTAGTAGTTGATAATTTCGTGATTGTCAATCGTGATTTCCCGAAGGATGCAATCGACGGTGATCCGCCGCCCGTCGATGTCGATTTGCCAGCCTTCGCAGAGGTTCCGCGCCCAAACCAGACGGGTAGTATCCATTTGCAGGCCGTAGTAAATCCGGCGGCCTTCGCTGAACATGAAGTTACGCCGCCGGATTTTCGTGGCGATGATTTCAACGATGTCCATACCGGTAGTTTTGTGCAACATAGCGTAAGGTGAAACTCTTGACTGCCTTGTACCACGACTGCGGTGTATCCATCGAGCGGTTCATATACTCCTTACAAGTGTATTTGCCGTTGGCCGAGAGCGCCATGTACTCCCGAAGCTCGCCGGTGATCCGCGTTCGGAACAGATAGAAGCGCGACCACTCACAACATAGTGCCAATTTGTCAGCATAGCATAACTTCGAGGGCTGAACCCCGTCACGCCGGGAATAATATCGGGAGTGATGCCGCGTGAACTCTTCCCAGCGACGGCCGAAGATCCGCATGATTCGCGCACCCAGCACAACATGCGTTTCCCCCTCCGGGCCATCCATGTTCGGCTTTCCGAGATAGCCCCAGTCATGAACGATAAACGCAACCCAGAGCCGGGGATCGGTCGGGAATCCGTACAACCGCCACCAAGCGATGAAGACCAGAAAAGGATGGATAAAGATGTTATGTGCTCCGAACAGGAGGCTTTTCGTACCTACTTTCATAATTTGCAGATTATAATTACAACGACATGACGGCGGCCAGTTGGGCCTGACGGTATTTCGGGAAGATCCAGCCGGCGACCTTGCGACCCTGATAGGTCAGACTGGAGTTGCGCTTGGCTTTGATACGTTCAAGGATCTGCACGTCGGCCGGCTCTTCGGTAAAGATGGCCAGCGCCTTCTCCGAGTATTCAACAACCAAAGCACCGCGATGCAAACGCTGGTTAGCAATGGCCGTTTCCTGCCGGTGCCTCTCCTCTACGATTGCCGCTTGAGCAACGACCGTTTCAACCTGTTCGGCCGCCATGTACGTCAAGCACTCGAAGTCTGCATAGAAACCGTTGGCCGAGTCGCACTCCCGAAAGATAAAGCGTGACGTATAGGTATTCTTCGACTTGAGGCCAACCAGTGTGTAGGTATATCCGACAGTTTGGGCAAACTCGATGCCCGTAACTACGCATTTCTCACAAGGCGAGGCATCCAGCATAAAACGCTCGACAACCTGGTGCAACTGCACGACCTGCTTATCAGTATCGTAAACGATGCCTTTCGAAAAAAATACAACTTGTGCCATAATCGTTTGATTTAGGGAGCGGGACAATGCCCGCTCTAATTATTACCCATAAAATAGCGACTTGTAAAGACCTCATATTCGCAAATAACCGCTCCGAGCTCCCGACGTGAGTACTTCTCTATTAGGACTCGAACAGCCCAAGACTTTAACTGTTTGTCATAATAAAGCATATTGCGAATTTCTCGAAGGGTGTAATCATAGCCTTGTCTTTTCAAGATACACCGGATTTCCTTTGTGGCATGTTGCTTAATTCTACGACTGATTTTTTTCAATGTTTTCATATTAGATTTTTTTATAGGGTTAAAGTGCTCCGCTGGGGCTTCGCTCCCCGCCATCCGCCGACCACATCGAGCGGAGCTGGT
>OGHY01001529.1_pt1 | contig 10580 bp, 8 predicted proteins | sample 1571541 | NCBI WGS metagenome assembly OGHY01 (sample SAMEA2581943, study PRJEB24529) | metagenome | biome: Human gut stool | place: China | collected 2011
AGTACTGCTTCCAGTTATTAATCCAGTCCTTATCCTCTGTCTGTGATTCTGTTACAGTTCCATCACCGACATTACAAAACATCCTTAACTCTTCCAGTCCGTCCTTAACCTTAGCAGGCATTGTATTATCATCGTCATCTGCATCAATATAAAAATTAACTGTTGCACTGCCATCATCAGGCGGAAGATCAGGAATAAAATCAACGAACATAGTCTTTGCTTCTTCCTGTGTAAGCTGAACATTATCCTCTATTTCAATGCCTTCAATTCCGAGCTCATCAAGCATGTTGCTTATAAGGTCAACTGCTTCTGTCGTAGTCTTAATCGAATATTTATTCCATTTCATATTAATCTCCATTCCGTATAAATAAAGTCAAAGAGTATTTTGACCATTGTATCATAATATATGTTTTTGTATTCTTAATAAAATAATCTTTCACTGTGTTAAAGTCTTAACATTATGCATTTTTAAGAAATTCTTTATATCCTCTGTAAGTTTCATACAAATCAGCCTTGCTTATAATCTCATATGGCGCATGCATATTAAGCACAGCTATACCGCTGTCAATTACATTCATTCCATAATTGGCAAGTATATAGGCTATTGTTCCACCACCGCCGGCATCGACCTTGCCCAGCTCTGATGTCTGATAATATACCTTGCCATCGTCCATAATTTTCCTTAACCGGCCCATATATTCTGCCGATGCATCATTAGAACCGCTCTTTCCTCTTGCCCCGGTATATTTATTAAATACCATTCCCTTACCAAAATATGCGCTGTTCTTCTTTTCACTTACAGATGCATAATTAGGATCGAAAGCTGCACTTACATCTGATGAGAGCATATTAGAATTAGTAAAACATCTGCGGAGCTTAAGTTCAGAATAATCACCGGTTCTGTCAAGCACTTCTGCTGTCATATTTTCAAAGAAACGCGAATGCATACCTGTCGCACCTACACTGCCTATCTCTTCTTTATCAACTAATATACATACACCTGTCTTTTCAAGGTCTTCTGATTCTAACTGTGCTATAAGGGACGGATATGCACACACTCTGTCATCATGTCCATATCCCATAATCATACTTCTGTCTATCCCATAATCCCTTGCCGGACCTGCCGGAACAGCCTCTATCTCAGCAGATAAGAAATCTTCTTCTTCAATCCCATACTTTTCCTTTAATAATGCAAGTATATTTTTCTTAACAAGCTCTGATTCAGCTTTTTCATTTTCATTCTTATCAGCTGGCTTTGGCATACTTCCTATAAGAATATTTAAGTCTTCTCCTTCTATGACCTTATCAGCTTTTTTTGACATCTGCTCACCTGCAAGATGGATAAGAAGATCTGATATACCAACAACAGGATCATTGATATCTTCACCGATATTAATATCAACAACACTTCCATCCTTAAGTGCAGCCACTCCATGAAGTGCAAGAGGTCTTGCCACCCACTGATACTTCTTAATTCCACCATAGTAGTGTGTCTCCAGCAGTGCCTGCTGTGTATCCTCATATAAAGGATTCTGCTTGATATCAAGCCTAGGCGAATCAATATGCGCACCAAGAATGTTCATGCCGTTTTCTAATGGTTCTTTACCGATATTATAAAGTACAAGAGCTTTTCCCATATTTACAGCATATACTTTATCACCTGCTTTTAAGCTTCTGCCTTCTTTTATTATGTCATTGAGGTCTTCATATCCATATTTTTTAGCAAGTTCTACAGCTTCCTTAACACATTCTCTTTCAGTCTTACATTCCGAAATAAATTGTCTGTATTTTTCTGCAAAATCAAATACTTTCTTTTTATCATCATCATTATATTTCTGCCATGCATTAGGTCTTTCCATCTTTGTATATCCTCCTATAATTTATATTCTATAAATGAGAAAATTAAAAATATAATAATATAATACTTCATTGATAATATCATAATTTATAATATTCCATCTGTATTGTACGGTATTAGCACTGATATTATACTGTCATATTAATGGTTTCAACGCTTTCTGCTTCTCTTTGTCCGGCTTCAAGTTCCATTTCAGCCTCATCCTTAAACTGCTCAACAAGATCCTCGCTTATAACAGGAAGTTCATCAATAGACTGTACTCCAAATACTCTCAAAAACTCTTCCGTAGTTCCAAAAAGCATAGGTCTTCCCGGTGCATCAAGACGTCCCAGTTCTTTACACAGACCATATTCAACAAGTCTGTTTACAGCATGCTCACTGCTTACCCCCCTAATTTTCTCAATCTCCATCTTAGTAATCGGCTGTTTATATGCAATTATGGCAAGAGTTTCAAGCAATGTATCAGAAAGAACCTGTTTTTTCGGTGCTTTTGCAACCTTTATTAGATTTTCATAATATTCCTTCTTAGTACATAGCTGAAATGCATTTTCCAGCTCTATTACCTTTATACCACGGTCTTCTTTTTCATATTGCTTCATCATATCAGCAATAACCTGTCTTACCGTCTCTTTATCCGAATCAACTGCCAATGCAAGCTTATCCAGTTCAACTGATTCACCCATTGTAAAAAGCACAGCCTCTATAACTGCCTGCATCTTTTTCTTACTCATTAATAATCCTCATTTCTATCTAATCTTCAACAATATCTTCAATCAGGTCAGGGTTCTTTATAACAGTAATCTCAATATCTGACATTATATCTTCCTGCCACACCTGTACAAATCCGGTCTTGATAAGCTCAAGTATTACAAGAAATGTAACTATTACTGATACCTTTGATGCATTAGATGAAAGCATCTGCCTGAAATTAAACTTTCTATTCTTATGAAGATATTCCTTTTCAGACATGCTGACCTCTTCCTTTTCAATCTTGCCAAACTTACTTCTTATAGGGTCAATCTTGTCCTCCTGACGTCTTAATACATCCTGAAAGATTGCATTAAGTTTAATAAGTGTTGTATCCCCAACAAGCTCATCCAGATTAAGCTTTGGACGGTATGCTATCACTTCCTTTGGTATAGATGGCTCTTTATAAAATGCTTTTTCGGCATCTATCTGTCTGTCCTTTAACTCATATGACATATATTTAAACAGCTTATATTCAAGAAGCTGTCTGACAAGCTCTGACCTTGGGTCCTCTTCTTCTCCATCCTCATTTACCTCTTTAGGAAGCAGCATCCTGGACTTAATATCAAGCAGTGTCGCCGCCATTACAAGAAATTCACTAACAACATCAAGATCTTCCTTATCCATCTGGTCAACATATTCCATATACTGTTCCGTAATCATCACAATAGGAATATCATATATATTCACTTTATTCTTATCTATTAAATGTAAAAGCAGATCCAGCGGACCTTCAAACACCTGAAGCTTAACATTAATTCCCATATAGTCCTCACTTTTTATCATATGGTATGCCTTTATATTCAAGATTCACCCGCCAATCTTGCTGCAAGCCACTGGTCAGACATGCTGACTTTTCATATCAGCGGCCATGCAATCCTCGCAGAGCATATATCTCAGACTGGGATATAATCAGGCAAACATATTATATTATACCCAATATATACATTTATTGCAAATAATTTGTGCTTACAAAAATTGCAATATAAGAGATTGTTTTTGTACATTTTTCTGTATTTGCTCATTTATAGTTAAACAACATAAAATGACACCAGAACAAGAATTATATTAATCCTTGCCCTGATGCCACCTGTAAAGTATTATTTATTCAGATAATTTTCTATTCATCGCTGACTCTAAAGCATCTATAGATGCTCTGATGATATCATGGTCAATACCGATACCAAAGAAACTGCCCTGTCCGTCTTCACCTTCAATACCTACATATGCAATGGCACTTGAATCAGAACCATCCTTTAATGCATGTTCCTCATAACATACAACATCACATGTCTTGTTGAAATGCTTTGCAAGTGCATTACTTACAGCATCAAGACGTCCATTACCACCGGCTTCAACATTAACCTTCCTGCCATCCTGTTCAATCGTAACTACAGTCTGTATACCATCCTGCTGCTTGAAATGTACATCTGTAATCTTAAATACAGGTGTATATTTCTTATAACGCTTCTCAAATATCTCAAGTACTTCATCAGGCGTAAGCTCTTTATGCTCTACATCTGATACATCCTTAACAGCGTAACCTAAATCTTCTCTCATCTTCTTAGGAATAATCATTCCAAAGTTATGTTCAAGCACATATGCAACACCGCCCTTACCCGACTGGCTGTTAATTCTTATAACATCTGAATCATATGTACGTCCAACATCCTCTGGATTAATTGGAAGATATGGCACTGTCCACAATTCAGGATTATTCTCAACTCTGTAATGCATACCCTTTGAAATAGCATCCTGATGTGAACCTGAAAATGCTGCAAATACAAGCTTACCGCAATATGGGTGTCTTTCATCAAGCTTCATCTGTGTAAGTCTTTCAAAACATTCTGAAAGCTTAGGCATATCGGATAAATCAAGTTCAGGATTGACGCCCTGTGCATACATATTCATTGCAAGGGTAATAATATCAACATTACCGGTTCTTTCACCATTGCCAAATAAAGTTCCCTCAATTCTGTCAGCACCTGCAAGTATACCAAGCTCAGCATCAGCCACACCGGTACCTCTGTCATTATGTGGATGAAGTGATACTATTACATTTTCCCTGTTGTGAAGATTCTTACTCATATATTCAACCTGACTTGCAAATACATGTGGAAGTGACATCTCAACTGTTGCCGGAAGATTAATAATACATTTATTATCAGATGTTGGGTGCCATATATCAATTACAGCATTACATACCTCTAATGCATATTCAGGTTCAGTTCCTGTGAAGCTTTCAGGACTGTATTCAAATGCAAAATTGCCGTCTTCCTTTTCTGCAAGTTCTTTAAGAAGCTTGGCACCTTCTATTGCAATCTGTTTAACCTCTTCCTTAGACTTTCTAAACACCTGTTCTCTCTGTGCAAGAGATGTAGAATTATATACATGTACAATAGCTCTTGGAGCACCCTTTACAGCCTCAAATGTCTTTTTGATGATATGTTCTCTTGCCTGTGTAAGCACCTGTATAGTAACATCGTCAGGTATCATATCCTTCTCAATAAGGGTTCTTAAAAATTCATATTCTGTCTCAGAAGCGGCAGGAAATCCAACCTCAATCTCCTTGAAACCAACATCTACTAAAAGCTTAAAAAACTCCAGCTTCTGTTCAAGGCTCATAGGCTCAACAAGTGCCTGATTACCATCTCTTAAGTCAACTGAACACCATGCCGGTGCCTTATCAATATACTCTTTCTTCACCCAGTCCATACATTCAACCGGTGGCATAAAATAACCTCTCTTATACTGCTTGTAATCGAACATCTTCAAATCCTCCATCTTATTCAATATTTTAATATAAATAATAAGCAAACCATAAGAAACACGCTCAGACAGCTTCCAATTATTATCATATCAGCCATATAAATTATACGCTGGCATGAAATATTAACTCATTGCGTGCATAAATAAAAAAAGTCTTCCGTTCCTGATAATAATATCAAGAGACGAAAGACTAAATCTCACGCGTTACCACTCTTATTCACGAAAATTCGTGCACTCACTGAATACGGGAAAACCTTATATTCTGTCCACTATAACGGTTGGCATCCGGCTACGCCTACTAATAATTACAATCAATCACTTTCGGATAGCAGCTCCAAGGCGAGTTCGATACTTTCCTTCTATTGCCTCGCACCACACGGCAACTCTCTGAATCAGGTCCGTATCTAATATTCCTCTTCATTGCATTTACTTATTACTGCTTAATACTATACAACTGTATCAATTCATTGTCAAGCCTTAATAAGACATGTTTCTTAAATTTACAAGGCAACATCCAATACCATCATCAGTGAAAATCCGACTGCAAACATTATTGTAGAAATGTCAGTATGTTTTCCCTGTGACATCTCAGGTATAAGCTCTTCAATAACCACATATAACATCGCTCCCGCAGCAAAGCTTAACAGATATGGCAGCGCCGGTATTATTATTCCTGATAAAACAATAGTTATAATTGCACCTGCCGGTTCAACAGCACCCGATAATACCCCATATGCAAAAGCTTTTTTCTTAGGAACGCCCTGAGCATGTAACGGCATGGATATCACAGCCCCCTCAGGTATATTCTGTATAGCAATTCCTATGGAAAGAACCAATGCACTCATGATACTTATATCCTTATTACCGGCAATCCAGCCGGCATACACGACACCTACTGCCATTCCCTCCGGAATATTATGCAGTGTCACTGCCAGCACAAGCTTAGTAACTCTTGTAAAATTGCTCTTTGGTCCCTCATCTTCACTGCTATGCTGATGCATATGTGGTATTAAATGATCAAGCAGCAGCAAGAATAATATTCCAATCCAGAATCCTGTAGCGGCTGGTATAAACGACAGCTTTCCCATATATTCTGACTGGTTAATCGCCGGTATTAAAAGACTCCATATTGAAGCTGCCACCATAACTCCGGCAGCAAAACCATCAAGAGCTTTTTCTACAAGAGTGCTAAGATTCTTCTTCATAAAAAGCACAAAACACGCTCCAAACGTTGTTCCAATAAATGGAATTAATATTCCTTTAAATACTTCTGACATTTTTTCAGCCTCTCAGCTTATTTTTGTTATAAAAATCACGTCTGAGATTTTTAAGAATAATCTTCTTGGTATATATGCAGCCTATTATAACAGCAATTGAAAATATAACAGATAATGTCATATAAATCTCCTCCTTAAACGTTATTTGAAACTGTTTACATCTACCGTAATATCTGCAATTGTAACTGTTCTTACTGTTCTTTGCTATTGTATATTTTGGAATATCAGCTGCCAGAATCATATTCATGGCAACGCATAAGCTCATACATATAACCTTATGATGCATTTGTATTTATGGCTATATGTTTAATATATGCAGAACCTGCGTAAATGTTATCAGTTTAAATAATTTTATAAGTTAGTCTTATCTAACTCTGTATAGATTATATCACATTATCTTACTATCAACACACCTTTATTAATATTTTATTGATATTTTTTATCGTTTGTTGCTTTTATCATTAAAATATTCTTTTGCAAACTCCATATCCTGAACAAGCTCCATTGTTCCAAGATATTTTCCCGCATTATCTCTGACAGCCATATATGTCACAAGCATAGTTCTTCCGTTTTTCTCCATCCATATTGGAATCTTATCAAGCGTATTATTACGAAATTCTTCTATAATTCTACGTACCTGCTTCTCTATCTTAGGTGGATGACACGAAAAAACTTCTCTGTCAATTGCCATACCCGGGCGCTTAAATACCTTATGACCTTCATTAAAATATCTGTTAATATTATCTGAATCAACAAACGTAATCTCTAACGGTATAGTATTAAGCATAGCACTTAACTGTTCTGCATTCATATGTCCACCAGCAAGGATAATCTCATCATTATACTTATCCTGAACAGCTTTGCTATTTTCATTCTTATTAAATTCTTCTGCCTCGCTCCATTCATCTTTTTCTATACCAAAGCAGACCGGATAATCTTTGGAATCCTTATATATTCTATACCAATCTTTCTGTGTGAAGTTAAATGCACAATTAGGGAATAATATATTAGCTTCCTTATATATCATCTCTTCAATTCGTTTAAGTAATTGCCCGAGTCGTTCATTCCATTCCCCATCGTGATTTTTATCTGATAAAATATTTGTTATTTCATCTCTTATTTCATCATCAGTTGTCCACATCACATCTGATGGTCCGCTTATTTCATATGTCACTTTAAGAAGCGGATATAACAAATCTCCTTTTTTTGCATAATGAACACTTAGCTGTTTTAATTTTTCAATTAAGCTGCTTATATTATAGGAATCACTATTTCTTATGTCTATAATCAGTTTTTGCAACGCTTCATTTTCTAATGCAAATGTATTAAGAGGATGACCTTTAAGCTTTATAAGACTTGCTGTCAGTTCACTTCTTTTCTGTCGCATTTCATCAGCCTGTGCTTTAATCTGTCCAGTATTTTGTTCATTAGTGGTCATTCCATGAAATAGTGCAGAATGTACATCACACAACATCCTGACCTCATCAACAGGTGTTCCCTCATTAATAAGATCCTGCTCTGCCCTAAGAATAACCATTGGTTCTACATCCTTAAATTCCTTTACAAAATCCTTACGCACTTTTTCAAGAGCATCACCATCTACAAGTCTTTTTAAATAACCCTTTATCATTTCTTTTTGAATCTCAAATTTTTTATTTTCCATAACAATCTCCATTTCTACTTTATTGCGAAGTGGCAAAGACAATTTTACGCAAACGTTTTTTCTTCTACCATCAGTGACTATTTGTTTTTCTTAGAAACAAATAACCTGTTCACATCTAAGTTCCTTAAAATAATCACATCATCATTATTTTTTCACTTTACATTTTAAATATACATTAACACAGGCATAATTTATGTTGTAGATACAACATTTTAAGATTATTGTATGGTAATTACGCTAATCTGGTATATTATCATCATTCTGAAATGCAAGGTTTAAAACAGGAAACAGCCATGAAAAAGATGCCCGACTATTTTATCATCTTTATGAAATTCAAGGTTTTAAAACTATAACAGATGATAGAATTAAGAAGCTGGAGGATATTATCATCTTCATAAAATGCATGGTTTCAACACCATAACAGATGATGGAATTAAGAAGCTGGAGGATATTATCATCTTCATAAAATGCAGGGCTTTAAAACCACAACAATGGGAAATTTTATGCATATTTGGATATTTTTAATGCGCTTTTATAATATTTTCTGTATGAAGAGATTAATTAAATATTGATATCTATATACTTTTAAGGATATAATGTTGACAATATATTGTTTAGAATATATTTACTGTAAATGCACAATAATTTTATTTGCCTGCATGTGGACCATAATGTTAATGTATATTCATTATAAATCCACATATTACAGATTAATAATACAACCCCGACTGGAGATAAATATGTTGACATATTCTTTTGAAAATACCGGCTCTGACAGTCTGTATGAATACCTGTATAAATGTATCAAAAATGATATTTTAAAAAATGAACTTGCAGCTGGATATAAGCTTCCATCTAAAAGAAGTTTTGCAAAAAATCTTGGTGTAAGTACCATTACCGTAGAAAATGCCTATGCACAGCTTATTGCAGAAGGATACATATACTCTGTGCCTAAAAAGGGATTTTATGTGTCTGATATTGAAAAAAATAATTTGTATGACTCAAAAAAAACATGCAGTCAGGCTGAAAATAAATTAACGTTAAACATATCGGCTAACCCCTCCTACACTGCTGATTCCTACAATACTTTTTCTGTTAATAATTCAAATGATTACAAATTTGATTTTACTTCTAACAGAACATTAACAGGAAGCTTTCCATTTTATACATGGTCAAAGCTTATGAAGAACGTTATTGCAGACAGCTCATATGATATGCTTACTCCTTCTCCATCAGCCGGAGTTTACCCTTTAAGAAAAGCTATTTCTCAACACCTGTATGATTTCCGCGGAATGAATATCCGTCCTGAACAGATTATCGTAGGAGCCGGGACTGAATACCTGTACAGCCTGTTAATTAACCTTCTTGGCAGAGATAAGACATTTGCCGTCGAAGACCCTGGATATAGTAAGATACGTCAGATATATGAAGCTAATAATGTCAATTGTGTAAGCATTCCAATTGACGATGACGGTATAAACATTAACAATCTTAATGACAGTAATTGCAATGTAATACACATATCTCCTTCACATCACTATCCTACAGGTATTGTGACAACTGTAAGCAGAAGATATGAGCTTTTAAGCTGGGCATCTAAAAATGCAGACCGTTTTATTATCGAAGATGATTATGACAGTGAATTCCGGCTTATGGGTAAGCCTATTCCATCACTCCAGAGTATTGATGTATCAGATAAAGTTATCTATATGAATACATTTACAAAAAGTCTGGCTCCTACTATTAGAATAAGCTATATGGTGCTGCCAATTCCTCTGCTTGATAAATTTTATAAAAGGCTGTATTTTTATTCATCTACGGTTTCTAATTTTGAACAATATACACTATGCCGCTTTATTGAAGATGGATATTTTGAAAAACATATTAATCATATGAGGATATTTTATAAGAAACAACGTGATACGATGATATCTGCCATAAATAACAGTCCGCTTGCCCATCACGCTTCTATACAGGAGAAAGATGCAGGACTTCACTTCCTTATGGCTATTGATACAAAATTAAGTGATGAAGAACTCATCAGAAAGACAGCAGATAACAATATCAGAATATCCTGTCTGTCACAGTATTATTACAATAAAAGCAATGCCATCGACCATACCCTTATAATGAATTACTCCGCTATTGATACGGAAAAGATAGAAGAAGCCGTCAATGCACTTGCTAAAGTACTGATTTAAGAATTTATTAATCTTACACCGCTATCAATCCTAAAATGTACTGACCTCCAATTGTCCTTGGTTAA
>OGHY01001533.1_pt1 | contig 10564 bp, 8 predicted proteins | sample 1571541 | NCBI WGS metagenome assembly OGHY01 (sample SAMEA2581943, study PRJEB24529) | metagenome | biome: Human gut stool | place: China | collected 2011
GGATCCAGCGCGTCGAAATCGCTGGTGCTTTTCTGGTTCTCTTTTGGCACGCAAAAGAGAACTTAGCCCCGCGTAACCACGCTCTCCCCCCGCGCCACCAGCGCGCAATGTCGTTTCCCTTTTTCGCACGCCCCGTTTTGCATCAGCTATTACGCTTTCGATTGATTTGCCGCCAGAGCAATACTCAGCTGTGCCACATCCGACGGCGACACGCCGGGAATGCGTCCCGCCTGCCCCAAGTTTTTCGGGCGGATGCGGTCCAGCTTCTCGCGGGCTTCCAATGTCAGGCCGGTGAGCTCTGTGTAAGAGAAATCCTCCGGGATGAGGGTCTTCTCGTGGCGGGCCACCTCGTGTATCATCCGGTCCTGCCGGGCAATGTAACCCGCGTACTTGATTTCAGTTTCCAGACGCTCAGCCAACATGGGCGTGATGCCCTCACCCCAGCCGATCATGCCCGCGATGAGCGGATAGTCGATCTCCGGCCGGCGCAGCAACTCTTCGGCAATGCCGCCCTCTGCGGCCGGGGCGAGGCCCGCCGCTTCCATCGAGGCGCGCAGGTCCGCCGTGCGCAGATGGGCGTCATGCAGACGGCGGCGCTCTGCGTCCAGCACAGCCTGCGTCTGCTGGTACTTTGTCCAGCGGTCATCCTGCACGAGGCCATATTCCCTGCCGATGGGCGTCAACCGGGTGTCGGCGTTGTCCTGACGGAGGGTCAGACGGTACTCGCTGCGGCTGGTCATCATCCGGTAGGGGTCCATGACGCCCTTGGTCACAAGGTCATCGACCAGTGTGCCGAGATAGCTCGACTGCCTGGGCAGGATGAGCTGGCTTTCGCCCAATGCGTTCCGGGCAGCGTTCAGACCGGCCAGCAGGCCCTGCGCGGCGGCTTCCTCGTAGCCCGAGGTGCCGTTGAACTGTCCCGCACCGTAGAGGCCCCGCACCACCTTGCTTTCCAGCGTGGCTTCGAGGCTGGTGGGGTCTACGCAGTCGTACTCGATGGCGTAGGCCGGGCGCATGATCTCAATATTCTCGAAGCCCTTGATGCTCCGGTAGAATGCATTCTGCACATCTTCCGGCAGACTGCTGGACGCACCCTGCAGATACATTTCCTCGGTGTTCTCGCCGCAAGGCTCCACGAAGATGGGATGCCGGTCCTTCCCTGCAAACCGCACTACCTTGTCCTCGATCGACGGGCAGTAGCGCGGGCCGACGCCCTCGATCATGCCGCCGTAGAGCGGGCTGCGCTGGATATTATCCAGAATGATCCTGTGCGTCTCAGGGTTGGTGTAGGCGATCCAGCACTCCACCTTGTTGTGCATAGGGGCATCGGTCATGAAGCTGAAGGGCTGAAGCTCATTGTCCGGGTCGCCGGGCTGGCATTCCAGCTTAGAGAAGTCGATGCTCCGCCGATGCACGCGGGCAGGCGTACCGGTCTTGAAGCGGCGCAGCGGCAGACCGGCGGCCTTCAGGCTCTCGGTGAGGGCGTTGGCCGCGTGCATCCCGTCGGGGCCGGAGGCGTACCATGCATCGCCCACAAAAATTTTTCCGCCGAGGTTGGTGCCGGTGGCGATGACCACGCACTTTGCGCCATACTCCCCGTTCAGCTGGGTAACGACGCCCTTCACATGGCCGTCCTCCACCTCGATGGAAATGATTTCCGCCTGATGGATAGCCAGCCCCGGCGTCAGCTCAAGGGCGTGCTTCATATATTCATGATAGCGCTTGCGGTCGGTCTGGACGCGCAGAGCGTGGACAGCGGGGCCTTTGCCCTTGTTGAGCATCCGGCTCTGTAAATAGGTGGCATCTGCCGCAAGGCCCATCACGCCGCCAAGTGCATCCAATTCGCGTACCAGCGTGCCTTTTGCCGTGCCGCCGATGCTGGGGTTGCAGGGCATATTGCCGATGGCGTCCAAGCTCATAGTGAACACCGCCGTCTTTGCGCCCAGTATCGCGGCAACATGGGCCGCCTCAATGCCCGCATGTCCGGCACCGATGACGATAACGTCGTAGTCTCCTAAATGGTTCATAGCTTTTTCTGGTTTCCTCTGTTTTTTTTCTCTTACTTTCCCACACAGAACCGCTCAAATACCTCGTTAATGACCGCCTCCGAGGCGTTCTCCCCTGTCAGCTCACAAAGTGCATCCAGCGCGTCGTCCACGCAGACCGACACGGCATCCAGCCCGAGTCCCTGCGCAGCGTCCAGCGCTCCGGCTACGGCATCCCGAGCGCGGGTGGCAGCGGAAAGCTGCCGCTGTCCCGAGAGGCTGGCGGCGTGGGGGTCGATTTGGTTGGTCCCCAGCAGGCGGGCTACCGCCGCTGCGATCACCTTCCGCGCTCCCTCTTCCTGACAGCAGACCGGCAGCACCATCGCAAAATAGGGTGCGATGAGATCGGCGTCGAACCGGGTGGGCTTGTCCTCCTTATTGACCAGCGCGATGGCCGGACGACCCCCGCAGCGCTGAGCCAGCTCCATGTCCTCCCGGGTCGGGCGCTCCGAGCCGTCGAAGACGGCGAGGATAAGCCCCGCCTCGTCCAGCTTCTTCCAGCTGCGGCGGATACCTTCGGCTTCTATCTCGTCCTCCGTCTGACGCAGACCGGCGGTATCGAAGAGATTCAGCCGGACGTCGCCCAGCTGAACAGCCTGCTCCACCACGTCGCGAGTGGTTCCGGCCACCGGCGTGACAATGGCCCGGTCAAATCCGGCCAGCAGATTGAGCAGGGTGGATTTGCCCGCATTGGGCTTGCCCACGATGGCACAGTCCACGCCCTCGCGGAGGACAGCGCCCGCATCGTAGCTCTGGATGAGGGCGTCCAGCTCCTGCTCTACCCCGCCTAAAACGTCGCAGAGATGGCTTTGGCTCAGTTCCGGGACATCTTCCTCAGGAAAATCCACCCAGGCGGCCAGATGGGCCTGCAAGGCCGTCAGAGCATCTTTCTGGGCCGCTATCTTCCGGGCCAGCGCACCGTTCAGGGAGGCATTTGCCAGCGCGGCCCCCTGTCGGCCATCGGCGGAGATGATGTCCATGACGGCTTCGGCCTGGGTCAGACTGAGCTTGCCGTTCAGGAAAGCGCGGCGGGTGTACTCGCCGGGAGCGGCAGGCGACGCGCCCGCCGCAATGCAGGCTTCCACCAGCCGCCGGGCGACAGCACTGCCGCCGTGGCAGGAAAGCTCCACCACATCCTCGCCGGTGTAGCTGTGGGGCGCGCGGAAAAACAGCGCCACGCCCTCGTCGAAAGCTTCTTCCCTTTCCACGAACGCACCGAACATGGCGGTATAGCCTTTGGCGTCCGCGACCTTTTTGGTTGGGTTGGCCGGACGGAACACCTTCGCCGCCACTTCATAGCTTTCCGGGCCGGACAGCCGCACGATGGCGATGCCGCCCGCACCCGGAGCGGTAGCAATGGCCGCAATGGTCGAATGCTGCATCTTCTCCCCTCCTTATGCGCAGATGAATACAGTATATTCTACCACGAACCGCCAAAAAAAGAAATATGCTGCGCAAAAAAGCGGCACACCGCCGGAGAGTCCGGCAGCGTACCGCTTTTGCATTTTATCCTCGGGTCTTCCCGGCAAGGCGATAGTGCTCTTCCTTTGCCAGATACATCCGTGTTTCGGCCGATTTGACGAGGACTTCCATGTCGATGCCGCCCGCGCTGTGAGTCGCTGTACCCACGGCCACCGAGTAACCGGCCTCGTCCACCTCCTGCACCAGCTTGTGGATAAGCGCGCGCATCTCTTCGGCGCTCTTGTCCATCGCAAAGGCCACGAACTCATCGCCGCCCACACGGTAGCTGTACTTTTCGCCGAAGATGTCCCGCACCTTGGCTGCCACGGTCTTGAGCATCTCGTCGCCTGCCGCGTGGCCCCGGGTGTTGTTCAGCTCATGCAGGCCGTTCACGTCCAGATAAACACAGCTCAGCGTGCTGCTGCAGTGCATCGGGTAGTCGTGCATCTGGCTCTCGTAGGCGTTGCGGTTTTTCAGGCCGACGTTCAAGTCCGTCTCCGCGATGCCCAGCAGCTTGTGCCGGATGGAAAAATTTTCGTGCATCGAAAGCATGATGAAGGTGGATATGATACAGGACACCGCACCAAACACCATGCCGTCCAGAATATCAACTGGGAGCGTCTCTTTACTCTTGAACAAAAAGCATGTCAGGATGAAAATACCATCGAAAAAGACGACATTCAAGATATGCTGGATGGGCCGCATGACAAAGAGCAGCGGCACTGCCAGCAAGAACGCAATAAAGCTCACCGTAGGAGTATCGGGAGAAAGATGGATGCCCAGATAGATGCCCAGCACATAGAGCAAAGCCTCAAAGGCGTACATCAGCCAGGTCAGCAGCAGGCCGTTTTTTCCCGGGAATGTCCGGTTGACCGCCTGCAGGCCCATGCACACGGCCAGCGCTATCATATAGGCCAGCATATTGGGCCGCAAAAATTCCAGAACCCCAGACAGTATCCATAAAACTGTAAGAAACGCACAGGCTATCCCCAGGTAGGCCGTCACACGTTGGCGGTTGGAGCGCTGTATATCCGGCAGACAGGCTTTGTACTTCTCCCGTGACATCTCCGCATACAGCAGCAGCCTTCGCAATGCTTCCATAGCCATCCTCTTTTCAAACCGCATTCGTCCCCGCACTGCACGAGGGCGCACTTTCCCCTTTATTCTGCGGGTTTTTCTTATTTTATCATGAAGCTCCCAAAAAGAAAATATCTAGCGCATTCCAGCGTTTATTTTCTATGATATGCTAAAAAGAGGCAATTAAATTTAGCCATATTACCCATTGATCCTTCACTTTATTGTGCAGCAAAAAAGGGTGTGCAGCCCCTAAAAGACTGCACACCCCGTTGCGTGTGAAAGAAAAATCAGAATGCGGCAATATCGGCCGTGGTGATGGCCTTGCCGGGCAGGGTGCGGCTGTCGGCGTTCTCCGACAGGGTCAGCTTGCCCTCGCGCAGCAGCTTGACGGCCTTCTCGTGGTCAGCAGCGTTCCAGTTGTTGCCCACGAGCTTCCAGTTGTTGTCCACGTGCGGCTCGATGGTGCCGCCCTTGACGGTGCGGATGTACTCGCCCAGCAGTTCGCGGATGCCGCCCACATCGCCGCGCACGTCGATCTCCAGCAGCTTGGGCAGCTCGTCGCCCTCCTTGAAGATGTCGGCATAAGCCAGCAGCTGGGTAGTGGCACGGTAGTTGTTGACGGCCACCACGAAGCTGTCATCGTCCTCCACCGGACGGCCATCCATCCAGGTCAGGTTCTGGATGCGGTTGCCGGGCTGCTTGGAGATGTCGAGGTCATACTTGACGCCTGCAAAGGCATCGTACAGGTAATAGCGGACGGAAGAGTCGAATGCGATGGTCACATCGCCCGGCTCCCAGGTCTTGAAGAAGGCAGCAGACCACTCCATGAACTGACGCAGCTGCCAGCCGTTCATCTGCAGCTTGTACAGGGTGTTCTGGTAGGTGTAGATGCTTGCCATGTCGCACTTGCGGATGGTACCCTCGCGCATCTGGGAGGTCATGGAGGTCAGAGCCGTTGCGGACACCTGAGCGTCGGTGTAGTACATCTGTACCTCGTTGATGAAGTCCAGCAGAGCGGTATCCTGCACCATGGCCTGCGGCAGGCAGTCGATCTCATTTTCGGGGGACAGATCACCGCCGACCAGCTGGCCGATGGGGGTAACGGCGTCGTCCTTGGCGCGCTGGTCGTACTCTGCCAGCAGAGCAGTCAGCTCGGGGTCGGGAGCGTAGTCCTTGATGGTCAGGTTCTCAGAGGTGCGATCCTTCACCTTCCACTTGCCGTTCAGGCCGCGCTCCAGATAGACGTGGATGTCGGAGACGGTGGCACCGGCATTCTTGTTCTCGACCACCAGCACGCCGTTGATCATCTTGTTGGGGATGCTCTTGTGGCCGTGAGCGGCGACGATAACATCGAACTCGGGGCAGGCATTTGCCAGGTCGGTGACGCCGGAGCCATAGACGCCGTACTCATTGTCAACATCCATATGCATAACGCCGATGATGACATCCACATCGTTCTTGATCTTATCAATGATCTTGCGGCTCTCATCCACTGGGTTGGTAACAGTCCAGCCCTCGAGGTTCTTGGCGTCCCAGCGGGTGATGTTGGGAGTGACCATACCGATGACGCCGATCTTGACGCCGCCCTTTTTGATGATGGTGTAGCCGTCAGCCAGAGGCTTGCCTTCGGGGCTGTAGACGTTGCCGGTCAGCACCTTGGCCTTCTGCTGGGAGAGCACCTTTTCCAGCGTGGCCATGCCATAGTTGTACTCATGGTTGCCGGTGACGTAGACATCGTAGCCGATGGCGTTCTGAGCAGCGATCATGGGGTGGACATCGTCGTTCAGGAACAGTTCAGCGGAGTTTGCCTGAATGGTGTCGCCTGCATCCACGACCAGCGTGGTCTTGGTGCGGTTCTCCTTGATGGCAGTTGCCTGCTGGGCCACGCTGCCGGAGGCGTCAGCCTTGTTGGCGGCGTAATCCCAGGGGTCAAACTTACCGTGGGTATCGCTGGTGGCAAGGATCTGCAGGTCCATGCTCCACAGGTCTTTGATGCCGGCAGCGGAAGCAGCCGGGACCAGACCGCTCATTGCGGCGGCGGTAGCCGATGCACCGGCCACGCGCAGGAAATTACGGCGGGAAATCTTATTCTGTTCCATAATAATTCCTCTCTTTTTTGCTTGGTATACACTCCGAAGCATTTGTAGCTCTAGTATAAGGCTTGCCGACATTGTTTTACAATGTACAAGTAGGAGAAAAATTTCTCCCGGAATTGGACATATTCTCCAAATTTCCGATAAGAACGACTTTTCTTTCGAAATTATTCTTTCAGATTCGCTTTTCATCGTAAACCATCTTCATGCAAAAGATGTGTAAATTTATAGTGTTCCTCATACACAAAAAGACCCTCCCCTGCACGGCTTCCGCCATGCGGGAGAGGGTCTTATCATTCAGCTTTTACAGCTCGATCTTGCCGAAGCTCAGATCCGCGAAGTCATCCACACGCTCGGTGCGCTTGGGTGCCACAGGGGCAGCATTCTCGGCATCGCGCGGGGTGTAGGTGCGCTCAGGCACATTGGAGCGGTAACCGCCCCGGCCGCCATTGCCATTGCGCGGGCCGCGGCCATTCCGGTCACCACGGCGCTCGCCGCCGCGATGATAGCCGCCGCTGCGGCCATTGCCGTTGCGGTCACGGCCGCCGCGGGGTCCGCGGGGACGTGCATTTGCGCTCTCAGCCACAGCGTTGGGGTCGGTGGAGTAGATGACCACACGGCGGTCACGGCCCTCGCCCTTGCTCTCGCTGCGGACGCCCTCCATCTTGCCGATGGCAGAGTGGATGATGCGGCGCTCGTAGGGGTTCATGGGCTCCATGGCAAAGCTGCGGCCGGTCTTGCGCACCTTGGCACCAATGCGCTGTGCCAGTGCGGTCAGGTCGCTCTCGCGCTTGTCGCGGTAACCGGCCACGTCGAGGCCCAGCTTGATGTAGTCGCCCTCGAGGCGGTTTGCCACGAGGCTTGCCAGATAGGACAGGCTCTCCATCGTCTCGCCGCGGCGGCCGATGAGGGCACCCATCTTCTCGCCGTCCAGACGGATGATGGTAGCCTCACCCTTCTGCACAGCGCTGAACTTGACGTCCTGTACGCCCATCTTCTCGATGACTTCCTGCAGGTAGTCCACAGCGGCCTTGACCTTGGCGTTTTCCTCGATGTTGATGGGGACTTCCACCTCTTCGCTCTCTGCGGCGGGAGCAGCCTGCTCTTCGGCAGGGGCAGCTTCCTCAGCGGGAGCAGCAGGCTCTTCCACAGCAGCGGGAACTTCAGGGGCAGTCTCTTCGACGACAGGCTCAGCCGCCACAGGAGCAGCCTTCTCCTCCACAACGGGAGCGGGCTCTTCAACGGGGGCAGCAGGAGCTGCCACAGGCTCGTCCGGCAGCTCGACGCTGACGCGGACCTTGGCGGGAGTGAGCTTCAGGCCCAGAAAACCGGTCTTCTGGGGCATTTCCAGCACTTCGTAGCTGACGTTGATGTCGTCCTTTTCCACGCCCAGCAGAGCGCAGGCGTTGGTGCGTGCTTCATCGACCGTCTTGCCGGTCGCTTCCTGCGTACGGATCATAACCGTCAATCCTCCTTTTTGTTCTGCAGCTCGCTCAGCGGGACAGTACGCTCGTCCTTGTAGCGCTCAGCATCCTGCTGGCGGGCATACTCGAGGCGGCGCTTGTTCATCTCGCTGGCGGAGATGTTCTTTTCCACGACCTCACCGGTCTTCTCGTCCTTGACCTTGATGGTGGTGCTCTTCACGCCGCGCTTCTCTTCCTTCTTGCGGGAAGCGATCTCGGCCTTGACCTGTTCCTTCATCTTCTCGGGGTCATAGATCTTGCGCATGACCTGGGTCTGGACGGTCATCACGATGTTGGAAATGACGTAGTACAGAGAGAATGCGCAGGGAACGGTAAAGCAGAAGAAGACGTACATCAGAGGCATCATATACATGGTCAGCTTCATGCTGCCCTGCATCTCCTGGCCGGAGGCCTTCATGCTGATGTGGGTGGAGATGAACATGGTGACGACAGCCAGGATGGGGAAGATCAGCAGGGGCAGGTTGTCCGCTGCCAGGCTGTACTGCGGCACACGGGTCAGGTCGATGCCGAAGAAGTCCATGTGCTGGCCGAACTCAGTGATGGTGTTCAGCTGGTCTGCGGTGAACACAGAGGTGACGGTGGACTCACCGGCCAGCACCTGTGCGATGATATTGGTGTCGCGGGTCACCTGAGTGAAGCTGATGCCCAGAGCGGTCATGGCATCGCCTGCGGCGGTGATGGCGTCGGCACCGATGTGGAAGATGCGCTGCAGCGGGCGGTACACGACCTCGATGACGCCGAACATGACGAGGAAGTTGACCAGCATGGGCATACAGCCGGCGGTGGGCTTATAGCCGTACTCCTGCTGGAGCTTGAGCAGCTCTTCCTGCTGCTTTTCGGGCTTATCCTTGTACTTTTTCTGGATGTCGGCGATCATCGGCTGGAAAGCGGACATCTTGGCCATGCTCTTCTGCTGGTTGAGCTGCAGAGGGATGCTAAGCAGGCGGATGACGATGGTGAAGATGATGATGTCCCAGCCGTAGTTCGGGATGAGGTTGTAGATCCACTCCATCACATAGCCGAGAGGTACACCGAGGATGTACAAAATATTCATGTCTCTGTCCATTCTGCCCCGCCTGTGGTGCGGGACGGTTATTTTTATCGTAGGACACGCCGCCCACAGTTCAGCACGTCACAAGAAGCATTATAATAGCATTTCCTCTCAGCCTCTCCTGATAGGAGAGGTGTCACGCCGCAGGCGTGACGGAGAGGTTTTCCTCCCCTCTGCCGCCCTTTTTCAAAGGGCATTGACGGAGAGGTCTTTCCCGCTTCAGCGCTCTTCCAAAGAGCATCGACGAAGAGGTTTTCCACTTATTTTTCGTGTCTGGTGGAAAACAGAGCCGAGGCCGAGAGATGCCGGGCCGGATTTTTCCAGCGGCCCTTTTCCGGTACGGGGTCGTAGCCCCAGCGGCCCAGCGGATTGCACCGGGCGATGCGCCACGCCGTCAGCATCAGCCCTTTGACGCAGCCGTGGGTGCGGATGGCCTCGATGCCGTACTGGCTGCAGGAGGGCGAAAAGCGGCAGTTCCTCCCCAGCCCCGGGCTGATGAACTTCTGGTAGAGCCGGATAAGCCCGCAGAGGGCTTTCTGAAAGATGCTCACGCCTCGGGCTTCCGGACCGGCGGCAGGGTGGCTGGGGGCTTTGCGCCCGGCTGTTTTGCCTTATCCGGCAGGCCGGCCTGGGCAAAGAGCTTTGCCACGATGGCGCTGAGCTGCCAGCTCTTGAGCCGGGGGGTCATGCCCCGGGCCACGAAAACGAGGTCGTAGCCGCCGATGTTGTAGTCGAGATGCTCGTCGATGGCGGCCTTCATAACGCGGCGGGCGCGGTTGCGCTGCACGGCGTGGCCGATCTTTTTGGTGGCCGTCAGGCCCACCCGGGTGCGCTTGCTCCGCGTTTTGAGCACGTAGAGCACCAGCGCCTGGTTGACATAGGACTTGCCGCGGGCATACACACGGCCAAACTCGCCGTTGCGGCGGATGGGACGATAGCGCATCCTGTGCGCCTCCCTTCAGGTGATGTGGGAGCACCGCCCGAAAAAAGCAATGCTCAGTGTTCAGTATAGCAAAAAAACGCCGACATGAAAAGCTCATCCGGGCGTTTTTTCTGCCAAATCTTTGACAGTTTTTTTAGGCAATGCGACTATTCACCGCAGCTTTCCGGCCTTTTTTCCGAATGCCGGGTAAAAAAATAAGACCGCCAATCCAATATCAGCGGCCTTTTTGCGCATATTCCATTCTGCGCCGGACCTGATGCATACTGCTCAGGATCAGACGGTCAGGCTCTTGCGGCCCTTAGCACGGCGTGCGTTGATGACCTTGCGGCCGTTCTTGGTGCTCATGCGGGTCAGGAAGCCATGAACTTCCTTGCGCTGACGCTTCTTGGGCTGAAAAGTTCTCTTCATGG
>OGHY01001535.1_pt1 | contig 10559 bp, 9 predicted proteins | sample 1571541 | NCBI WGS metagenome assembly OGHY01 (sample SAMEA2581943, study PRJEB24529) | metagenome | biome: Human gut stool | place: China | collected 2011
CAGCGGGCCAGCAGGCCGCGGCTGACGAGGGCGAACTTGTTCTCGGCCAGATGCCCATGGCTCTGGTAGAGGGCCGTCTGCCCCGAAAAGCCGAAGACCGCATTGCAGACGGCGTAGTCCGCGCCGTCCCGCAGGGCCTGGGCGAAATAGGTCAGGGTGGTGGAGAGGCAGGCAACGTCCTCGCTGACGAGGAGCACACCGGCCACCGCGTCGGTCAGCTCTCCGGCCAGATGGTCCACCAGACGGAATTTGCGGTGGAGCTGGTCCTGCAGAGCCTGCGCCAGAACGCGGCTGCGCAGCGGCGCATAGACGAGCAGGTAGGTGCTCTGGGTGTCGGTGTAGGTCTGCTTTGCCAGCTGTTCCCGCTGCAGGGAAGTGTAACTGTTGTACATGCGCGTCCCTCCCGGCTCAGTGGCGGAACAGCCCCAGCAGGCGGCGCAGGGGCCGTGTCAGCTTCCAGCTGCTGCTGTTCAGGACGCCTTCCAGCGAAGTCTCGTAGGCCTGACGGCGGGTTTCCGCCTCGGCGTTCTTCTGGTGCAGTTCGCTGATCTGCTGCTGCAGCGCGGCAATGGCCTGCTGCTGTGCGGCGATCTGGTCGTTGAGACCGGCGATGTGATGGGCCTCGCTGTCTCTGGTCTTCTGGTAGAACCGGAGGCCCTCCAGCACGGTGTTGAAGAGCGGCTTGTCGGCCAGTGTTTCCAGCGGGCAGTAATGATAGGAGACGCCCAGCTTCATCCCGGCGGGGAAATGGGTCACACCGTCCAGCAGATAGTTGGGGTCGCGGTCGAGGAAGAGGGTGCTGTCGCTGGGCAGAGTCAGGCCGTTGGCCGGGCGGCAGAGCACCCGGTCGTCCGAAAGGCTCAGGTTGGTGATGCAGCAGGGCAGTTCGCCCGGATCGAGCCGCAGGGCGCGGGCGGTCACAGGCAGCTCAAAGGTCGCGATGACGACACCCGTCAGCTCGTCCACCTCATAGTCCGGGGCGGTGAGGGTGTCTTTCTCCGAAAAGCCGAAGCCCGCATCAAAATAGAGGGTGGGCTGCAGCAAGGCGGGGGAGTCGGTGTGCTTCTCATTCTGTGGATGGGCCGCAAGGTAGGATTGCACTTCCTGTTCCAGCCCAAGGCAGCGTTCTGCCAGGCGGGAAACGCCCTCGTCCGAGAGCTTGAGCTGCTGTTCGAGATCCGCGATGCGGGCCTGCAGGGCAGCCGTGGAGGCAGGAGCTTCGTTGTTCATAACCGGATTCTCCTCATTTTATATAAATTCACTTCAGCGGGGAGACCCCGCAAAAATTCAATGTCTGGCCGCATAACGCCGCTGTGCCGGGTCCGCACGTCGGGAGGCCGCATTCCGGGCAGCGGTGCGCTGGAGCTTCCAGTCGCGGCGGCGGAGCAGCAGCTCGCAGATCAGCAGGATCGAACCCATGGACACCGCAAAGTGGGTCACAAGGCCCAGAGCCTCCCGGCCCGCAAACTTCTGCGCCATCAGATACCAGGGGATGGCGGTGAGCTCCACGGTGTGGATGCAGAAGATGTACAGCGACCGCTGGCCGATGGCCTGCACGCCGTGGGTGATGAAATTGTCCACATGGCGCTGGAAAAAGAGCAGAAGCGACAGCATACCCAGACCGGTCATCACATCCAGCAGGATGCTCACGGGGCCGAAGGTCCATTCGGCCATCGAGACACAGTCGGTGCTCTGGGTGGCCAGCACAAGGCCCGCCACAGCCAGCGCCGAGGCGATCATGCCGAGCTTGAGCTTCCAGGACAGGGGCTTGTCGAAGATCTTGTGCTGCTTGGCCAGATACCCGACGTAGAGCGCCGGAACCGTGACCATGCCCTGGCCGATGCAGAAGGGGACCTCCCAGGTGATGCAGATGCCCCAGCCCAACAACATGGTGCCCAGCACGGCCCAGGGTATGTATGGTTCGGGGAAGATGTTCAGGATGACGTCCAGCAGGATCCACGCGATCATCAGCGAGAGCAGATACCACATCGGCCCGCAGGAGAAGAAGGTCTGCCCGGCGTAGAGGGAGGTATGGGGCAGGCCCAGCGCAAAACCGCCGAAGACCTTGAGGGTCTCTCGGACAGCGCCCTCGACCGAGCCGAAGGTGAGATAGTGGATGAGAAAATGGAAGAACGTCGTGGCAAGCCCGGTATAAAGGTAGGGCTTGAGCAGCGTTTTGAACTGCTGGTCGATGCACTTGCCGATGGACCGCTTGCGGAAACCGTAGCCGCTGGCGATGTAGAACGCCGCCATCAGGGACTCCCGGTAGGCGAACAGATAAAAGGTCATGGGCGTGATGGTCGTCGTGGCACCCACCGGATACAGCTCGGCGGAGTGCGCGAACACGATGGTCAGCATTCCGATGCCCTTGAGAAAATCAAACATGCCCAATGAATTGGCTGTGCGGGGTTTGGTACCCTCCATGAAATGCCCTCCTTTGCGCCGAGATCACCGGGGGAGTGGCAGATGCCGAATTCGGGCGCAAGATGTTAAAAGTTACAAAATCGTTATAAATAAGTATAATGCTTTTTTGAGGTTCTGTCAATCAAAGACGGACAGCCTGCAAAAAGCCCTCACGGTGCAGAAAAAGTGTACCACACCCGCTGCCCCTGCGCAATGAATGGGAGCAAATCCCATCTGTCTGCACAAGTTGGATGCAAGTTTATATTGCATGTTTGTGCAATTAAAACTTGCATTCAGCTCCGGAATGCGGTATACTGAGAACCATAGCCCCCAAACTTTGCCAAAAAGCGGGATTCATTGGAAAAACGTCAAACAAATAAGGAGTGTATAAAATATGACCAGAGAAGAGTGCTGCGCCGTTGTTGCTGAAAAAGACATGCCGATGACGGTCTATGATATGATCGTTGCCATGCAGGAAAAATACGCCGGGCGCCCGGCATTCCGCTGGGTGGACGACGCCACCAGGACCGTGCAGGAGAAGACCTACGGCCAGTTCGTGGCGGACATCCGCAGGATGACCCGCTATCTGCAGGCAAATGTTGCCGATGTGAAGGGCCAGCGCATCGTCATCCTGAGCCGCACCAACTACGAGTACGGTGTGGTGACCTTCGGCACTGTGATGGCCGGTGCAATCATCGTGACCCTGAACCAGAAAAAGACCTGGCCGGAGCTGGAGTATGAGCTGGGCCTGAGCGAGCCTGCCCTCATCTTTACCGACGGCATCGACTACGGCTATGCCGACGAGCTCAAGGCCGCCTACGGCGACAAGCTCCGCCCCATGAACGCCTATGAGGGCAGCGCCCCGGCCGAGCTGGCCAACCGCATCGACACCAACGCTCTGATGATGCTGATGTTCACCTCCGGCACCACCGGCCGCAGCAAGGGCGTCATGCTCAGCGAGAAGAACTACTTCAGCGCCATGCGGATGTATGTTGCTGGCCAGGAGGCCATTATGAGGAAGGCCCAGGATCTGGCTCCGAAGGATATGAACAAGCCCTTCAGCCACTTCACGCTGGTGCCCATGTTCCACCTGTCCGGCTTCATCTGCTACTTCGCCTACGGCATCCATGGCTGGACCCTGAACCTCTGCGCGGACCCGCGCGACGTGCGCCGCGATATGTCCATGATGCACAGCGACGCCATGTCCACCCCGCCGGTGCTGGTGGAGATGATCTACAACGAGATCCGCCGCGGCAATCAGGACAAGCTGAACGGCCTGTGGAACCTGAGCTGCTCTTCCGCCATCCTCGACCCGGAGATCCTGAGCTACCTCATCGCCCACGGCTTCTACATCAACCAGTGCTACTCCATGACCGAGCTGGCCGGCTATGGCCTGCTGAACATCGCGCAGGAGGGCGAGCATCTGCGCGCTCTGGGCAAGCCGGACGGCTTCTGCGAGATCAAGCTGGATGAGACCGGTGAGATCTGCGTCCGCGGTGATGTCGTCATGCTGGGCTACTACAAGGACCCGGAGGCCACCGCCGAGGCCATCGACAAGGACGGCTGGCTCCACAGCGGCGACCTGGCCCGCGTGGACGAGGACGGCTTCTACTACATCACCGGCCGCAGGAAGAACCTCATCATCCTGGACAGCGGCGAGAACGTCAGCCCCGAAGAGCTGGAGAAGCTGCTGGGCAAGTGCACCGACATCAAGGAGTGCGTCGTCAAGGAGATGGGCAAGAAGATCGGTGCCGTCATCTGCTGCGAGCCGGACAAGGAGCAGACCGTCCGCGCCTTCGTCACCGAGCTGAACCGCACCCTGCCGCTGTACAAGCGCATCAGCGCGGTGGAGTGCACCGCAGAGCCGCTGCCCCGCAATGCCATGGGCAAGCTGCTGCGTAAGTAAGAGCGCATTTGTAGAAAATCTGTAAAGCTGTACGGCGAAATATTGCAATTCCCCTGAAAAACGGGTATTATAAAACTGCATGACGTCGGTACAGGCCGGGACCAGAATGGGAAAACCGGGCCGCGCGGGGCATCCCCTTGCGCTGTGACGCTGAAATCCATCATGGAAAGGAAGATTTTTTGATGCAAAGAGCAGAAATCGTGTCCCAGATCCTCGCGATCCTGGAGGACGTGGCAGAGATCAGCCCGGAGGACGTGAGCGAAGACAGCGTCCTGATGGACGACCTCGACCTGTCCTCAATGGAGATCCTGACCATTGTGGCGGATCTGGAAGAGACCTTTGGTCTGCGCATCCCCGAAAAGGAGCTGCGCAACTTTGTGACCATCGCGGACGTGGCAGATTATCTGGCGGATAACGCGGGGTGAACTGATTGAACGAGACGCAGTGTGCCGTTTTTCAGGGCATCGTGTATTATTACCGCGCCAATCAGGTGATCTGCCGCTATCAGATCGCCCTGCACGACCCTGTGGACCCGGCGCTGCTGCAGCGGGCCCTGGACGAGATGCGCCCTCTGGCGGGGTGGTACTTCCAGAAAGTCGTGTGGGAAAAGCGGGAGGCGCATCTTGCGCCGAACGATGCGCCCTGCCGGGTGACCGTGGGAGAAGCCGCCCCTGCCATCCCGGAGGCAACGAACGATTATTTGTTTTCGCTCCACTGCGAGGGAACGACCATCTACTTCGACTGGTTCCATTTCCTTGCGGACGGACGCGGATTTTCACCGTTCATGACGCTGGTGCTCCGCGCCTACTGCAACCTGCGGTACGGCACGGCCTTTGCGTGTGAAACGCTTGCCGAGGACCCGCCCTATGACCCGGAGCGGCTGCTCAAAGAGTTCCCGGAGAGCCAGAAGGCGGGGGCCGAGCAGAACCAGCCCATCGACATCTTTGAGGGAAAGCCCGACCGCATCCGGCTCCGGCTGGACCGGGCCAGCCTCATCAAGGCGGCGGCGCGGGAGGGGGTCAAGCCCTTCACGGCTCTGATGGGCATCGTCTGCCAGGGCTGCGGGCAGTATCTGGAAAAGGACGAGCTTCTTTACAGCTTTGCCGCCGACCTGCGCGAGACGATGGGCCTGCCCAATGCCCGCTACAACTGCATCGTCACCTATCAGCTGCCGCTGAAGGGGGCGGCGGGTGCCCGGCTGAGCGCTTTTGCCAAGGCGCTGGATGCCGCCATCCGGGAGTATCTGAAGCCGGAACGCCTGCGCTACCGTTTGGCCGAGCAGATGGGCTTCGTCTGCCGGATGTTCCAGCAGAAGGCTCCGCTGAAGATCAAACAGCGCATCTTCCAGATGGGCGAGTACCTCAGCGGGAGCCCGGCGGATTTCTGGGTGAGCTATCTGGGCGACCCATTCGCCCCGCGCAGCCCGGAACTGGAAGCCTACGTGGAGGATTTCCAGACCTGGGTGCTGCCGGACGGCGCGTCTCTCGCCATGGAAGTGACCAGCCTGCACGGTGTGCTGACCGCCTGCATCGAGAACAAGGTGCATCGCCCCGGCCTTGCGCAGGCGCTGGCCCGCGCATTTGCCGCCGAGGGCGTCACGGTGCTGGAAACAGCGGAACTCGACGAACAATAAAAAAGGTGTTGCTGCGAATTTCTTGCAGCAACACCTTTTTTGGTTTTCAGAAGGAACCGCCCGACGAGCCGCCGAAGCCGTCGCTGTCGGTGGTGGAACCGCCGGAGTCGCTTTCGGGCTGGGGCGGGTCGTAGACCTCGACGCGGTCGGTGTGGGTGTAGCGGTCGGTCTTGACCCGAAGCTTGAGCCCGGCACCGATGTAGTCGTCGGCTTCGGTCTTGAGCTGGGCCGTCTTCATCCGGCTGTACAGGATGCCGCAGACCACGGCGGCGATGAGCATCGGGATGCCCACCACGATGAGGATGCCGATCAGGCCGAGGCCGCCGTCCGGGTCGTTGTCGTAATCCAGCGGCTCGCCGTTCTCGGCGTAGAAGTCCAGTGTGCTGGCGCAGAGGTCGATGTAGGTCTGGGCAGCATCGGCGTAGTCGCCGTCCGACAGCATGGGCACGACCTCGTCTTCCAGCTGCTCGATGCGGTAGTCGGTAAAGGCGGTGACGCCCCCGCCGTAGGTGATGGTGACGTACTTGCGGGAGCCGAGGGCGATCATGAACAGGATGCCGCTTTTTCCGCTGCCGGAGCCAAGGCCGTTCTGCACATAATAGTTCTTGGCGTAGGCGCGCTGGTCGGTGTCGCCGATGCTGTCCACCGTGAGGAAATAGACGTCGCAGTCATGCCCGGCGGAAGCGTCCTCGGCGCTGGATTCCAGCTGGGCGAGGGTGTCGGCGTCGAACAGGCCGTATTCATCCCGCACAAGGGGCGCGTCGGCCAGCGCCGGGCAGGCGAGACAGACCGCAAGGACCAGAGCGGCAAGGAATGCGCAGAGGCTGCGCAGGCAATGGGTGTGAGGATTCATTCTGCGCACCTCCTTATAAGTAGAGCAGCCAGGTGAGGAAGGCCATCAGCGGCAGGCTGATGGCGGCAAACCACGCGGCCACTTTGGCTTTGTCCACAGGCAGGTCACCGATGAGCCGCCCGGTCTGACCGTTCATCGCGAAGAGGAAGTCGTTGTCCTTCCAGCGGGTGTGGAGCATCCAGACCGGCAGCAGGGCGTAATGCGCCCGGAACTTGCTGAGGTTGATGTCCTCGTGCAGGGTGTTGACCTCCGAATAGCCGTGGGTGGTCTCGTGCAGAGCCTGGGCCGTGGAGTTCAGCATCCGGGTGCGGGCCCGCTCGGCACAGGCGTCGGAGTCCTCGTCGTAGCGGTCGGCCAGAAAGCCCGGCAGATACGCAGTGGAAAAGGGCTTCAGATCGCTGTAATCAAACGGCTCAATGGCGTCCATGTGGGCGTTGGGCATCTTGCTGGAGCCGTCCACCGGAACGCGGGTGAAGAAGGCGGTGCCCTCGCGCCGGACGTCGTAGTGCTGGGTGGTGGTCACGTTGTAGTCGCCCTCGCGGTGGCTCTCGGTCGTCAGGCCCTCGTAGCTGCCCTGAGCGTCGGCCTCGGCATCGTAGAGCCAGAAGGGGACATAGACGCCCTGCAGCTCAGCGATGTGGTTCTGGCTCTTGAACGCCTTGGGCAGAAAGGCCTTGCCTTTATAGTAGTGGGTCAGCTGGGCGATGGCGGCATTCTTGTCCAGCTTGAAGGGCAGGATGTACTCCGGCTTGAGCTTGCCGGAGAGCTTGCCGCCCAGCACGGTGGGGTTGCCGCAGTAGGGACAGTTGGTGGCGGCAGTGGTGGCGTCGCAGACAAGCTCAGCCCCGCAGGTAGTGCAGGTGTAGCTGGTCAGGCTGGCGGCTTCCATCTCATCCCAGACGGGCGCAGACGCTTTGCGCTGCGCCGCTTTTTTCTGGTCTGCCTCGGCGGCAGAGTCGGCCTTTTTCTGCTTGGCCGCGTACTGCGCCTCGATGTCTGCCACCTCATACGCCGAGCCGCAGTAGTCGCAGACGAGCTTGCCGGTGGCGCTGTCGAAATGCAGCGGGCCGGTGCAGGCCGGGCATTGGTAATTCGTTACTTTATCAGCCATTCAGGATGCCTCTCTTATGCGCCGAAGGGGCTGCCGCATTCCGGGCAGAACTTCGGCGGGTGGGCCGGGTCGGCAGGGGTGAAGCCGCAGTTCGGGCACTTGCCTGCGGGCTTCGGCTTGCCGCACTCGGAACAGAATTTGCCGCTGTTCTTTGCGCCGCAGCTGCACACCCAGACGGTGGGCGCTTCGGGCCGGGGCTTGCCGCAGGCGGTGCAGAACTTGCCGGTGTTGCCGGTCTGGCCGCAGGCGCAGGCCCAGCCGGATGCCGGGGCGGCAGGCGTTGCGGGCTGCTGGGCCCCCATCTGGTAGAGGGTCTGGGCGTTGACACCGCCTGCTGCTGCCGCCTGATTGACCCCCATGAAGGCAATGGCCGGGCCGGCAGCGGTGTTGGAGGCAGCCGCCTGCATGGCAGCGGCCTGCATGGCAGCGGCCTGTGCGCCCACCAGATGGGCGGCGGCGCGGGTGGGGTCCATAAAGGCGGCACTGCGCTGCAGGTCCTTGATCATCTGTTCGTCTTCTTCGCTGGCCTTGACGCCGGACACGCCCAGCGAGACGATCTCGATGCCGCGCAGCTTGCTCCACTTGGCGCTGAGGGCCTGGTTGAGGGCGTCCGCCAGCTCGGTGGTGTGGGCGGGCAGGGAGGAATAGCGGATGCCCTGCTCGCTGATGCGGGCAAAAGCGGGCTGCAGGGCGGTCATCAGCTCGGTCTTGAGCTGGCCGTCCAGCGCGTCGCGGGTGTAGGCGTTTTCCACATTTCCGCAGACGTTGGTGTAAAACAGGATGGGGTTGACGATGCGGTAGCTGTACTCGCCAAAGCAGCGGATGGCGATGTCGAGGTCGATGCCGGCGCGCTGGTCCACCACCCGGAAGGGCACCGGGTTGGGGGTGCCGTACTTGTTGCCCACCAGCTCCTTGGTGTTGATGTAGTAGATGCGCTGGTCGGCGGCGGCCTGCCCGCCAAAGCCGAACCGCTTGCCCATCTCGGCAAAGACGCCGTCGATGTCCTTCAGCCCGCCGCTGAGCAGGGAGGGCTGGGTGCCGGTGCTGTAGGTGTACTCGCCCGGCTCGGCGCACAGCTCCACCACTTTGCCCTGCTCTACGATCAGGGCGCACTGGCCCTCCGCCACGGCCACGACGGAGCCGTCGGAGATGATGTTCTCATTGCCGTGCTTGTTGGCAGAGCGACGGTCGGTGCGCTTCTGCCCCTTGACGGCCAGCACTTCGGCCGGGAGGGCATCGCAATAGAAAAACTCTTTCCACTGGTCGGCCATCACGCCGGAGGCCGCGTTCATTGCAGCTTTTACAAGACCCATATTCCAAATCTCCTTTGAAGTGGTTTCGGTTGCGGAATTACCCTTAGTATAGCACAGAAGCACTGCAAAAGGAAACTGCCTCTTGCAATTTTGGCACGATGGGTGTAGAATACTCCCGACAACAAAATACAGGGGAGCTCGTCATGCGGGCTGAGAGGAAGTGCTCAAACTTCGACCCTTTTACCTGATGCGGATAATGCCGCCGTAGGAAGTCATCACGATGCGTTTTCACAGGGGCTTCCGCAGAGGGAGCTCCTGTTTTTGTTTTCTGCCGCAGCCGCCTTGTGGGCGGCTCCGGGCCGAGGGGGAGCGCCCTGGGCCTTGAATCGACGCGATGGGAAGCCGTGTTCCGGCGTGAGAGGAGACCAGAAAGTCTCGACCGCTTTGCAATAGGAGGAATCCTCATGAAAGCACTCTCTACGAAAAAGCTGGCTCTGGCCGGGATGCTCTGCGCCCTGGCCGTTGTGGGCAGCGTGTTCAGCTTCCCCATTTTTGGCAGCAAATGCGCCCCGGTGCAGCACATGGTCAACATCCTGTGCGCTGTGCTGCTGGGCCCCTACTACGGCATCGGCGTGGCCTTCGTGGCCTCGCTGCTGCGCAACCTGCTGGGCCTGGGCAGTCTGATGGCCTTCCCCGGCAGCATGTTCGGTGCCCTGCTGTGCGGCATCGTCTACCACAAGACCGAAAAGCTGCTGCCCACTCTGGTGGGTGAGGTGTTCGGCACCTCCATCCTGGGCGGGCTGTGCGCCTACCCGGTGGCCATCCTGCTGATGGGCAAGAGCGCGGGCGATATCGCATTCTATGCCTACATCGTGCCCTTCCTCGTCTCGACCGCAGGCGGTGCGGTCATTGCAGGTGTGCTGCTGGCCGCGCTGCAGCGCTCCGGCGCTTTGCGCTCCATGCAGACCAGCCTGAGCTGAGGAGGGCACCGTGACAGCGTTTGGAGCTCTTTTCGACCGGGTGCGGGAAACCTCGCCCCTCGTCCACTGCATCTCGAATCTCGTCAGCGCCAACGACTGCGCTAACATCGTGCTGGCGGCCGGGGCGTCGCCCATCATGGCGGATGACCCGGAGGAGGTGGAGGAGATCACGGCGCTGAGCCGGGCCCTCTGCCTGAGTCTGGGCACCCCGAACCCCCGCAAGGCCGAGGCCATGGTCAAAGCGGGCCGCACCGCCGCCCGGCTGGGCCTGCCGGTGGTCTTTGACCCGGTGGGCGTGGGCGCATCGCAGTTCCGCCAGAGCATCGCGGCCGAGGTGCTGCGGGAAGTGCCCGTCACCGTGCTGCGGTGCAACGCCTCGGAGCTGCAGGCACTGAGCGGGCTTGCGCAGGTCTCACGCGA
>OGHY01001538.1_pt1 | contig 10552 bp, 11 predicted proteins | sample 1571541 | NCBI WGS metagenome assembly OGHY01 (sample SAMEA2581943, study PRJEB24529) | metagenome | biome: Human gut stool | place: China | collected 2011
ACACAAAATGCATTATATCAATATACAATAAATAAATCAAGTATTTTTTTAATATCTTTTCAACTTAACTTTTACTAATCACTAACTTTTTAAATGACATGCCTGTTTAACAAATTTAAAATATTTACATTATTCCAATATACTGTTAATATTTTTTAACTTCTTGTAATTACACCGGCAATATTCTCAAATGTATCACCTGCTTTTAATGTATATCTGCCTTCCTTAACCTTCAGGTCATTACCGGAAAATGTCATATAGCTGTTAAATCCGTTTACATCTGATATAATCCCTTTATCATATAAGATTTCACTTACTTCTGATAAATATTTAATATTTCTTATCTCAACTTCAACCATCTCACCATTTCTTGCAGCATTAGAATTATCTGTGGTTGTGGTTTCACCTGCTGTTGTCTTTTCCTCTGACTTATCTGTTTCTGACGTCTTTGAGCCAGTGGTTATCTGTTCCTTTGTATCATCCTGTGCAGTCGCTTCTTTGTCATTACTATTATCATCTCTTGAGAGCTTATCAGTTGTTTTAACCTCTGCTATTGTTGTTGCCTGTGTTTCATTGTCTGCCTGTGTTGTAGCGTAAGCCAATACCGAGCCTGTTGTCTTTGTCTCTGTCTGTGATACTTTATTTCCGTCAGAAGATCCTGTCGCAATATTAACAAACAAAAATATAACTGCTGTAAATATAATGCCTGTTCCCATACCTCTTAAGTAATATTTTAATTTCATAATATAAATACACTCTCTTTATTATTTTTTACTGTATAAATCTATTACAAGCTGAACCTCTCCGGTTCCAATTCCCATCTTACGGGCAATCTCTTTAGCATTGAAGCCCATTTTGTTCATTTCAAGAATATTTTTGTTTTTGTCACCATTAGAATTACCGGAATTATCTGATTCCTTATTATCAGCAGAAATTGTATCAGCACTATCCATGTTATCCGTATCATGATTATCCTGTGTATCAGCTTTAATAATATCTGCCTGCATATCAATGTTATTTGAAGCTGCTTCGCTGATAGTATCAACATACTCCTGTGTATCATCTGTTATACTGCCGGTAAACACAGTATCTTCTGTATGTTCTGTCATTCTTCCCTTTTCCATCATGCTGCTTAAGTTTTCAGCCTGATTGCCGGCTTTGGTTCGCATATCCGGTGATTTTTCTGCCGTATCTGATTGTTTTGATAATTCTTTTAAACGTGACTTTGCTTTATCCTTCTGTGCAGCTACATCACTATCATTTTTTTCCAATCCTAAAGAAGCACTTTGTATCTTTTTGACCTGTTCTGTTGCGATATTAACATCTTTAACAGTTCCCTTTACTTCCTTTGCCTTCTCATTAAGCATATCATAAAGAAATACTGTTTCATTATGATTCCTGCTTATCTCATTCATAATTGTATCAGCATATTCATTCATCTCTAGTATCTTAGTATTAGAAATTCTGTCTAAGGATGCCTCTGTTCTGTCATCTATTGAATTAAGCTGTTCTTCAATAAGATTATTTATCTGTGATTTTATATCTTCCTTCTGCTTATCTGTAAGCTCAATATTCTGATTTGGAGTATTAACCTGCGATATCTGACTATTAATTTCCCTGTTATCATCTTTTATAAGGAAACTTACACCAATCATGCATACTCCTAATAATATCATAATAATTACTGCTGTTGACATTAATCCTTCTCTCCATTTCAAATAGAAGCTGCCGCAATAAATTTACGGCAGCCTGTCTTATATCTTTATATCAAAATCAGAGGCCTTATGACCTTTTAAAAATACTATACCATCTCTTTTTGTATCTTTTTTATTCTTATGTTTTTTATCATTTTCATATTCATTATCACTTTTTTCTTTTGCATCGAATTTTTGCTGTTGATTTTCTACATCATCCTTGCTTGTTACAGCCTCAGACTTTGTTTCAACATTCTTTTGAACAACCACTGATATATTCTGTTGTTCAATTGCCGGACGGCTATCCTGACTCTGTTTAATATTAGCCACATCATTTATCTGCTGTATCATTGCTATATCTATTGGTTTCAAGTCTATACATGCCTCCTTCTTCGTATATTATTATTCATAATATATTGAATTATAAAGAAAGTTGTACAATGTCTGCTCTGTCCTTTGCATATTGACAATGGCAATTCTTTTCTTTAATAAACATAAACTGATCACCAAACACGAGCTTTACACCATTATAAATGGTATCAGAAACCTTTATACGTGCATTATCATCCTCAATAATCTGTTCCTTCAATTCGCTGTATTCTTTCTTTTTATTTATAAGCTCCTGTTCTATCAGCAGCAGATTTCTCGTAGTCTTTTGCTGTAATTCCAGTTTTTCACTGCTTAATGTTCCTTCTGTATCCTGTTTTTTTCTAAGTGCTGTAATAAGCTGGTTTAACTGTATCTTATTACTTCCAAGCTGTTCGAGTTCTTTTTTCAACTCCTCTACACGTTTTTTAGCGGCAGGATCCACACCGGCACCTACAATAGTTGCTGTACCCATTGTATTACCAATATTCTTAGCAATAATCATTTTGGAAGATTTTACCTCTCCTCCAATAATAAGCCCCTTTTTTCCTTCTGCCTTAATTATACCATTTGCAAATACTTTACTATGAAGAATTGAATCAGTTTCTATATTTCCTCCGGCTTCTACAAGAGAAGCTCCCTCTATAAACTTTGTAACGATATTACCTCCGGCTTTGATAACTGCCCTGTTCATTCCCTGGATACCTCTGTTTAAGGTTATATTACCTCCGGCAATAACTGTTGCACCTTCAACAATTCCGCTTACACTCACATCACCCTTAGCTTCAACAGTAAATCCTGCAAGGATATTACCTTTAACATTAACATTACCGTCATATTTAATATTACCTGTCGAATTATCAACATCAACAATCTCCATTACATCTGATACAAAAACCTTATCTTCTTCTAATGTAACATGACCATTGACCATTGATACAAGAGACAGACCATCTTCTGATATAGAAAGATTTTTACCATGCTTAAATATAACATGTCTGACACTCGATGGTCTTACAGTTCTGCCATATACATCTATACCAACTTCGCCTCTCTGTTCAGGATGTAATACTGCAACCACATCACCTTTAACTACATGATTGACATTTTCTAATGAATGAAAATCCACTGTACCATCATCATTCATTTTAGGTCTGGGTTTTAAATCAGTATTAAACTTATACTCGACATAACCTTCCTTGCCATTAACAGGTTTTGTTCCAACTGCAACCACATATGATTTACCATAAATACGTGAATTTAAAAATTCATCAATCACACTGTTATCAACACCATTCCTTATACCTGCATGCGTAATATCATCAAGTATTTCAGTCTTTGTCAATTCATGTGCACCTTCAAATGGCGGATAGAATACAGCCTCCGTCCTCATTCCATCAGATGATATGTAATACAGGCCAAATTCGTCTACCGGATGACATTCTGAGTCAGAAACCTTAACTGTACATCCCTCCGGCGTCGCTTTTTTAAATGCTTCGCCCAACTTAACCACATCAACATCTGGAATATTTCTCTTCTCTATATAAAATAAAGCATCCTTTATATCAGCATTGGCTGTGCCTTCTACCCCCGAATAGACTGTTATGTAAATACCATCTTTGCTACACGAAAACTGATAAAATCCATTATTATTCCTTCTCATATCGTCTCCAATCCAAAGCATATACTTTATATATTAGTTAAAATATCCAAATACTCCCCAAGCTTTAATTTCATTTTATTAAGCGCCTTTGTATGCAGCTGTGAAACTCTTGATTCTGATACATCAAGTACCATGCTTATCTCTTTAAGTGTCATTTCCTCATAATAATAAAGCGTTATGACACTTTTTTCCTTTTCCGTAAGTTCTTCAATTGCTTCAACTATTTTCTTTTTAAGTTCATCTTTTTCCATAACCTGTTCAGGCTGCATAAAACGCTCAGTATTACCTGCACTGACTCTGACTTCACTGCCTGAGTCAATATACTCTTCTAATGAAATTATATTACCTGTGTCAGTTTCTATCTTTAATACTGCTGCATCAATTTTTTTCTGTTTCTGCCTTAAAGAACGAGGTATCCAGTCCATTTTTCTTATCTGATCCAATATAGAACCTCTTATTCTGAGACTTGCATATGTTTCAAATTTTACATTTTTACCATAATCAAATTTGTCTATAGCATCAATCAGCCCGAATATTCCATATCCAACAAGGTCATCATATTCAACATTATTACCTAGATACATGCTTAATCGTCCTGCAACTATTTTTACCAGCCTGGCATATTCCATTATAAGTTGTTCACGTATATTACTATTGCCGGTTTTTTTATACTCCTGCCATAGCTTATTTTTTTCAGCATCATCCATTACCAATTCTCCCAAATGCAATTAATCTATGTATCTACAGGTGTATTATTTATCATCCTGCGAGTTATTGTCTTCCGGATTCTCTTCCGTCTGCTGTTCTTCTGGATTTTCTGAAGATTCTTCTCCATTTTCCTCTTCTTCAGGCTCTTTAAAGGCCTTATTCAATAATCTTCTTAAAAAAATACCTGCAATATAAAAAGCCAGCATAACACTGACAAGTATCCATAAGAATTTTATTAATGTAAATTTTTCAATTATCATAAACACTGCAACAACAAAACCAGCAAATAATGTTACCAGTGCAGGAACATTCCTAAATTTTTTCATATATCCTCCAAAATTCACATATTAAATAATTTTTGGTGGTTTTCCTACTGCTTTAATTAAATACTCCCCACTTTCTGAATAGAACTCAACAGTTCTTCCATAATTCTTGCCACAATCCTCTGCAAGGAGTCTGATATTATATTGCTTCAGCTTAGTTCTTGCTGCGGCAGCATTACGTTCGCCTACTCTCAATGAATCATTAGTTGTTGTCATTGCAAACATCTGTGCTCCACCTGCTATCTTGGCAACCAGTCTGCTCTTTGAAGCTCCCAAGGCAACCATCTGACGTATTAATTCATCTATACCGGTATCAGCAAACTTTGCCACATTAGAATTATTTCTTATCTGCGTACTATCCGGAAGCATGCAATGTAACAACCCACTTATCTTGGTTACAGGATCATATAATGCAACGCCTACACATGAACCCAATCCAAGAGTAGTAAGAGCATCCGGTGCTTTACATACCTTTAAATCGGCCATGCCTACTTTAATCATATTCCCCATATAATTTATCTATCCATTTCTTAATCACAAATTATAATGTATATATCAGCCAACACCTAATGAAGTCAATATCTTATCATAAGAGTTTAATTCAGGTATCAATAAGAAATAGCCATTAACAAAATCAAGTTCACCAAACTGAGACTTTATTAATAACAGCTTATCTCCATATTTGCCGAACTCGGCGGCCGGCAGACTTAATAATGCACCAATCATATCCACAGCCATAGATGGAACTGTTGATATCATCTTCATACCGGTCAAAGCTGAAATAGCATTCAGATATGAACCTGATACAATATTGCCTATTTCATTTAAAGCTGACATTTCCATTTCTGAATAATCTGAAAGCATTCTGTCTTCATTTTCTGTAACATCCCTCATCATAAGCGTATTAACAAGATGACATGCTGACTTAGTATCAAATATAAACATCATCATTCCATCAATATCACCTTCAATACCTAAAAGAATTCCTACTACTGTCTGGTCTTCCGGTCCAATAATAGAAGATATGTCCGAAAATGGCACTAAAGCCACATTCGGAACAGACATATCCATCTTAATATTAAGCATCTTCGACAAAGCAGTTGTAGCATTTCCAGCACCGATATTACCGATTTCTTTTAATACATCATATTGCATATCATTTAAACCATCAAGACTTATCTTTGCCATAACTCACCACTCTCTTAATTCTCAACAACAACTCCAACAATGTCTAATAATGATATTAATTCACCCTTGCTCTTACCAATTCCACTTATATAACCAGCTGCTGCATCGTCATTAGCAGTTCTGGTTATCTTCTCTGTATTCTCTTCATCGAGAGTTACAACTTCTTTTACCTGATCTACAATAACACCAATTGTTGCATTTTCAACCTTTACAATTATAATTCTTGTCTTATCTGTAAATACATCATCTTCAAGGCCAAGCTTAAGACGTATACTCATTACAGGAATTATCTCACCTCTAAGATTAATTACTCCCTTATAATACTTCTGTGTCTTAGGTACTCGTGTAATCTTCTGGCTTCTTACAATATTATCAATATATTGTATATTAATGCCGTACTGCTCATTACCAATCTTTACAACTATATATTGTACCAATGTATCACTTTCTTCTGCTGTATTCTCTATCTTCTTAACTTCTTCCATAATTAACTGTTCCCCCTTACACAAGAGTATTTGCATCAATAATAAGAGCTACTGAACCATCACCAAGGATAGTTGCACCACTTATCATCTTATTAATATTAATATATTTACCAAGTGACTTAATAACTATTTCCATCTGACCAATCAGACTATCTACAACAAGACCAGCCTGCTTATCACCCTTGCTTACAATAACAACAGTAATTGTATCCTGTTCCTGCGCTTCACCAGGTACATCTAAGACATTTCTTAATCTTATAAGTGGTATTACATTACCTCTTAAGTTAATAAGTGGTATTACATTACCTCTTAAGTTAATAACCTCTTTAGCATGTACATACTTAATATCTGTTACAGGAATATCTTCTATTGTCTGAATTGAACCAAGTGAAATTGCATATTTTTCTTCACCCAGCTTAACCATCAATGCCTGAATAATTGCAAGTGTTAATGGAAGTCGTATAATAAATGTACTTCCTTCACCATAAGTTGTCTTAACTTCAACGTCACCACCAAGTGCTTCGATCTTAGACTTAACAACATCAAGACCAACACCTCTACCTGATACATCTGTAACTTTCTCTGATGTTGAAAAACTAGGCTTAAATAATAAATCTATAACCTCTTTATCAGTCATAGTCTCACCCTGTTCAGGGGTTATTGTACCTTTTTCTATAGCCTTATTCTTAACTTTTTCAATGTCTATACCATTACCATCATCTCTTACCTCAATAACAACATTGTTACCATCCTGATAAGCATCAAGGAAGATAGAACCAACCTCACTCTTACCTCTTTCTTTTCTTATCTCTGCACTTTCAAGGCCATGGTCAGCAGAGTTTCTAAGAAGATGCATTAATGGATCGCCAATCTCATCAATAACTGTTCTATCAAGTTCTGTATCCTCACCTGACATATATAATTCCATCTTCTTATTAAGCTTTCTTGAAAGATCTCTTATCATTCTTGGGAATCTGCTTACAACGCTTTCAATTGGCATCATTCGTACCTTCATAACTGACTCATGTAAGTTAGTTGTAACTCTCTCAAGATATTCAATCTGCTCATTGAAGCTCTGATTAATTGTATTATTCTCACCTTCCTCAGACGCACTTGCAGATACAAGACCATTCTTTGCAATAATAAGCTCACTTACAAGATTCATAAGTACATCAAGCTTTTCAATATCAACTCTTACTGTATGTCCTACAGGTTTACCCGGCTTAGTACTTCTTGCTGCCGGCTTATTCTTGCCTGCCGCAGGCTTATTTTCTGCCAGTTTATTATTATTGTTATTATCAGCCTTAGCTTCCTGTGTTTCCTTAGCAGCCTGTGCCTCCTGCTTAAGTTCTTCAATAGGTGTCTCTATTGGATAAGGAGTAGTTATCTCTTTACCCTGTGCATCCTTTATTTCTGATACACTCTTAATATGTCCAATTATTGAATCAAAGCTCTCTTCTGTTACAACTACAATGCTGAAATCAAAATCAAACTTTTCATCTTCTATATCCTGAACCGATGGCTGTGATTTAATCACATCACAATGATCCTCAAGATTCTTAAATACTAAAAACGCTCTGGCTGCCTTAAGTATACAATTCTCATCAACAGTAACTTTAATTACATATGCATGCATATTCTTAGCAAGTGCTTCATTAACAGCATGTTTTTCAAAATCGGCAAGAACAACTTCACCATTGTCAGTCTCTTCTTTTGATTCCTCTGCAGGCTGTGTTTTTTCTTCCTTAGGAGCTTCTGTATTATTTTCTTGTGCAATAAAAGCATTAAGCGCTTTTATAATCGGCTCATTATCATCAGTTCCTTCATCCTGTGTTTCCTGAATATTATTTACATATGCTTCAAGAGCATCAAGACACTGGTATAATACATCCACAAGATCCGATGTAACTTTCATATTACCGTTTCTTACTTCTGAGAATACATTTTCCATATCATGTGTAAGATTCTGCATTCTCTTATAACCCATTGTACCAGCCATACCCTTAAGAGAATGAGCTGCCCTGAATATTTCATTGATTGTATCACTGTTATCAGGTTCTTTCTCAAGTACCATTAACTGGTCACTAAGGCTCTGTAAATGTTCATTTGATTCATCAAGAAAAATTTCTAAATATTGACTTGTATCCATCTTATATTACCCCCACGTTCTTCGTTATTGAGCTGGCTATATGATTGAGAGCTACTACCTCATCAACAAGCCCTGTCTGCGCTATTGCCTTTGGCATGCCATATACAACACAACTATCTTCATCCTGTGCTATTACATGTATATTCTTTTTCTTAGCTGCAAGACCTTTAATTCCTTTGGTTCCATCTGCGCCCATTCCTGTTAATACGACGCATGTAATCTCATCAAAATCACTATTTTCAAGTGACTGATACATAATATTGGCACATGGTCTAAGACCATCTATTGCCGGTTCACGATTAAGCTCTATCTTATATTCTGAACCTGATTTTACAATTTTTAAATGTTGGCCTCCCGGCGCAATATATACAACACCTTTTTTGATTATCTCACCATGCTCCGCTTCTTTTACTCTTATTTCACTCATCTCATTTAATCTCTGAGCTAAAGATGCCGTAAAACCTGCCGGCATATGCTGGACAACCACTACACCCGAATCCAGATTCTTTGGCAGAACAGGAATGACCTGTTGAAGAGACTTAGGCCCTCCTGTTAAACAAGCCAATGCAACTATCTTCTTTTTATGACTTTTGATATTCTTATATGTAGAAACATCGATTTTATCCGGTGCAGCATTATTTTCTATTGACCTTTTTCTTAATGCACTAATTGCCGAATTTCTATCCCTGACTGTTGCTGCAGGTCTAAATTGTGCTTCATTTTTATTTCTCTGTGTCGCATTGGTTACTTGTACTCTTGTCTTAGAAGAAATCGGTGTTAAATTTCTCGTTGACCTTGTTCTTTCAAGTGATGACTTTGAATTCGTTGCAACATCAAGCATCTTATGAATAGCTTCTTTAAATGCTGCTCCCTTTGTTTCAAGATAATTCTCTGGTTTGGTAACAAAATCAAATGCACCATATTCAAGTGCCTGAATTGTTTCCTTTGCTCCCTCCTTTGCAACCGTACTGACGACAATCACTGTCTGTTCAATATGATTTTTTTGAAGTTCTTTTAAAAGCTCAAGACCATTCATCTTAGGCATATTAATATCAAGTATAACTGCACTGTATAAATTAGGGTTTGATACTATTAAATCGAATCCCTGTACACCATCCTTAGCTATAGCAGCTACTTCATATTCATTTCCTTCATTAATTATATCAGAAATAACTCTTCTCATGAGTGCAGAGTCATCAATAACCAGTATTTTTTTTGCCATAAAATCATCCTCTTTCCTTTTGTCTCAAACGTCTTTGCTCATTGAAAATAAATTTTATTATTTCTTCTCTCTTTTCTTTTGATATCACTTTAAATTGTATACGATTATCATATTTACCATTATCCGCCTCTGATTTAATAGACGTTACAATTCTTCCCATAAGTCCGAATTTCTTATCAGATGATGATGTCGATGTATTAAATTCTATATATACATAACCATCCTTACTGTAGCTTTTATTGGAAATAAACCTTACACCACCACCACTTATATCAACAATTACACATTCTTCCGGTTCACCGGTTAATTCCTCCGGAATCATAAATTCTTTGGAATATTCCAGTACTTCCCCAACATTAAGCGGAGTAACCTTAGCATCAATAAGACATGCAAGTCTATAGTATTCTCTTCTCTGATATCTGACAAGATCATCTATAAGCTGCATTGTCATTACATATATATTGGATTCTTTTCCTCTTGCTGATATACGGCATCTGCCTCTGTAAATGCCCTTTGAAGTGTAAAAATATGCCTGAAATACACTTCCAACTTCTATGGGAACTATATGGCCCTCACTAATCGGCATAGCCGCAATGATATTACCATCTTTATCATTATCAAGAATCTGACTCACATAAGTAACACTCGCTTCACCATCTACTTTTTTAATCTTGCTTGTTCTTTTTAATTCAATTTTTGTTCCTACTAAAAGTAATTCCTGTGTCATGTTAATCATCCTCATTTCTATCAGTAT
>OGHY01001549.1_pt1 | contig 10493 bp, 6 predicted proteins | sample 1571541 | NCBI WGS metagenome assembly OGHY01 (sample SAMEA2581943, study PRJEB24529) | metagenome | biome: Human gut stool | place: China | collected 2011
TTCCTATGTAGTCCCCGACTTTCGCCTAAACAAAGCCCTGGATAAACTCTCCGATCTCACCACTGAGCAGAAAAACAAAGTTGAGTTTCTTTGCAACGAGTGCTGTTATGTAGGCTGTGCAGACCGAAAAAACTGCTATGAAAACGTCAGCCGCAAAAATCTCGGTGAAAACTGCCCCGACCATATTTGCAAAGCACCCAATGCCTCAGAGGGCTACCGTTTTTCAAAAGCCATGGAAAGTCCTGCCTTTATCGGCATAGAGGATATCCAAAACACCTATCTCCCCATGGGCTTTTCAAACTTCAAGATAGAGGGCAGAAGCCTTGGAAGCGCCCTGATACTTGAATTTCTGCTCTACTATATGACAAGACCCGAACATCAGCTAAAGGTCAGAGAGCAAATTTATCTCGACAGTATGCTGGATCTGTTCTGACTATTCTTCACATTGCATATCTCCCATGCCACAAGAAATATGTCACAAAGTTCATGTTACCCATGGCTTACTTGGAAACAAAAATCAAAATAAGTGTAAACAATGCCACTTTTTTGTTGAAACAGCCATTATAATATAGTATAATAACACAGTGCTTTGTCACAAAAAAGTTATAGGAGAATTTACATGAAGAAAATTATCGACATATTTCTGCGTTCTTTACTCACAGGCGTGGCGATAGCCATAGGCGGAACAGTCTATCTTTCCTGCCCTAACAAATATCTAGGAGCGTTTCTTTTCGGCATAGGACTTTTCGTGATACTGTCTTTCGGCTTTAATCTTTTCACAGGAAAAGTCGGATATGCAGTTGAAAACAAACCCTCTTACCTCGGTGAGCTTGGCATAATATGGCTCGGCAATTTTGCAGGGGCCGTCCTCTCCGCCCTGCTTATTACCCAAACACGCATATCCACCATAAGCGACAAAGCCACAGAGCTTTGCAATATAAAGCTTGGGGATAATATCACAAGCGTTTTTATCCTATCATTTTTCTGCGGAATACTTATGTTCGTTGCCGCAGACGGCTATAAAACTATCCAAAACCCTGTGGGACAGATACTTGCAATATTTCTCCCCGTTGTGGTCTTTATCCTCAGCGGCTTTGAACACTGCGTCGCTAATATGTATTTCTTTACCATAGCAGACTTATGGAGCATTAAAGCCTTTGGCTACCTTATTATAATGTCCCTTGGCAACTCCATTGGCGGAATACTTATCCCCCTTCTGCGAAAAGGCTTTGTATCAAAAGCATGACGCCTGTTTTTATAGGCTTATATAACATATAAAAAAAGATACCGCAGTTCAAAAAGAACTGCGGTAAAAAAATGACTTCTGCTCTCAGGAACACAGTAAAGGGGGTATTATGAAAAAAACAAATAAAACAAAGGAGTCAATAGTAAACATAAGATAACAAATAAAACACAATTTAATCAACTTAGAAGGAGTGTGCAGAAGTCATAAGGCAATACCGCACAAGGCACGCCTGTCGGCTTTGTACGCAATCTGCTTGCAGATTTTCCGCCATATCGCACCAAAGCTCTCAAGCTGGTTTACCAGCTTTGAATACGCTAGTATTCCTGCGTCGCTTTAGCACAATCTGACGAAAAATCTGACGGCGCATCTTGCGCACAATCCTTGTGCGGTATTGCCTTGATTCGTTCCTGATGTATGTATTATATCACACTAAAAACCATTTGAGGTAACTTTTTTTGGACAGTTGCGACTTTTTTCAAAAAAAATCTGCACTCTGAAAATCCCAAAGCTTTCAGAGTGCAGATTTATCTTTTTCTGTGGAGGCGAACAGCGTTTGCCCCTTCCCACGTCTATCTGAATTGTCGCCTGTCTATCAAATAATATCCGCCCTGCGTTTACCTATCTGCGCAAACTCTTTGCGCCGTATGATAAAGTAAGCCACTGTTACCGCAGTGCCTGTTATCACCCAGGAAACAGGGTAAACTATCATAAGCATAAGATAGCTTCTGTGAGCCGCATAAATCGTGTTCACCCACACAAGCCTGAACACGCAGGTGCCAAGCACAGTTATGACCGCAGGTGTCATAGAGTGACCCATTCCCCTAAGACAGCCGCCCGATATTTCGTAAACACCCGTAAGAAGCTCCAGCAGGCAAACTGACCACATTCTTATCATTGCGTAGTGTATAACGTTCTCGTCCGTTGAGAAGATCTGTATAAAAAGGTGTCTGCCAATAAGGAATATCAGACTCAGCCCAAGACAGCTTGCAAGCCCGATAAAGGTGCAAAGCCTGTATATCTTTTTACAGCGTTCCTTATCCTGAGCCGCAAAATTCTGACTTGTAAATGTGGTCGCCGTCTCAGCGAAAGCGATTATCACAAAATATGCCATGAACTCAAAATTCTGTTCCGCTGTGCTTCCAGCGATACCGTCTGAACCGAAGCTGTTTATCGCCGCCTGTATCACAACGTTTGACAGTGAGAAAACCATGCTCTGCAAACCAGCCGGCAAGCCTATCTTTATGATACCGAGGAGATATTTCCAGCGTATCCTGAGCTTTCTGAAATCAAGTCTTAGCATCTCCTCCTCGTGGGTAAGAAAGTAAAGTATCATGCAGGCACTGAAAAAGTTTGATATAACAGTTGCCGTTGCAACGCCTGCCACACCCATTTTGAACACGATCACGAACACAAGGTTCAGGATAACATTTATAACGCCTGCGGTGATAAGAGCGTAAAGAGGTCGGGTGCTGTCGCCCTTGCTCCTAAGCACTGCCGAACCAAAGTCATATATCTCGATAAAAGGCATTGCAAAGAAGAATATCCTGAGATACAGCGTTGCAAGCTTTAAAACATCGTCAGGCACATTCATCATGCCAAGGAGTATCGGTGCAAGTATCTCGCCTACACCCAGTATGATAAATCCGCTTATGACCGCCAAAAGCACCACCGTATGTACAGCCTCGTTTGCCTTATCTTTTCTCCCCTGACCTATAAGCCTGGCCACCACAACGTTTGCACCAACAGAAAGCCCCAGAAAAAGGCTTACAATAAGGTTCACCAATGAAGAATTGCTTCCAACCGCCGCCATGGCTTTGTCGCTGTCAAATCTGCCCACCACCGCAAGGTCAGCGGAGTTAAAAAGCTGCTGCAAAATACTTGACAATGCAAGGGGCAGTGCAAAAATAACGATCTTGCCCACAAGCGGACCGTTTAACATATCTATTTTCTTATTTTTCATACCAGATCTTCTCTCATCTTTCAACTAACTATTTCTCATACCTAATATTATATCACACCATCAAAGCTATTTCAATACTCGAATTTGCACATAAGCACACACAGAGATGTGTAAAAATCTAAACATTACGACCATTTGTACAATTTTTTGAACTCTTTGCCTGTTGACAAAGGCACTAAATGGTGTTATAATAATATTCCACGGGAGGTGAGCAGTATGGCGATAGACAAAAAAGGCACAAAGCAGATTGCCGACAACCGAAAGGCACGTCACGATTATTTCGTGCTGGAGCAGATAGAGTGTGGTATCGAGCTTGTGGGAACAGAGGTCAAGTCTATAAGGAATGGCGGCGTCAATCTGAAAGACAGTTGGTGTTCTATCGAGGACGGAGAGATGTGGGTCAAGGGTATGCACATATCCCCTTATGAACACGGCAATATTTTCAACCGTGATCCACGCCGGGAGAGAAAGCTGCTGCTCCACAAACGTGAGATACTGAGGCTGTTCGGAAAGGTACAGCAGGAGGGTCTTACGCTTATCCCGATGTCGCTATATTTCAAAGGCAGCAGAGTCAAGCTTGCACTTGGGCTTTGCAAAGGTAAAAAGCTTTATGACAAGCGTGACGACATGGCAAAGAAAGCCGCACAGCGTGACATAGAGCGTGCCATGAAAGAGCGAAACTAACATGGGGGTGTAAAGGTTTCGACGGGGGTTTTGAAGCACGATAAGCGAGTAGAGGAGCGCACACTCTTTAAACGGCGTACGTTTTAAAATTAGACGACAACGATAATTTTGAATTAGCTGCTGCTTAAGTCAGCGCTCGTCTTGCCTTAGAGTACCACGGCTTTGGTAAAGGCGTCGATCAGTGGTGAACGTTACAAAGCGATGGCTGTAGCCTTGTGATGTATCACAGCCTACCAAACACACAGGCGTGTCTGTTTGCCTTTGTGCAAGGGAACGGGAGTTTTCCGCAATAACAGAATACACTCGTAGAAGTTCGTGGGGATAGGCTTTCGGACAGGAGTTCGATTCTCCTCACCTCCACCAGCAGGGGCGTGCCCCTGCACCCAATTCCGCTTTACTTTATGTAAGGCGGTTTTTTTATTGCCGCTCATCAATTTTATCTAAAACCCAACCATTGTTTCGCCGTGGCGGGCATTTCCCGTCAAGGGTTTTTGTAAACACACAAAGTCACCGCTGTGATAATTTGTGTATCACTTTTACAAATTCAGGGGCTTGCCCCTGCACCCAATCCGCTTTACTTATGTAAGGCGGTTTTTTATTGCCGCTCATCAATTTTAACTAAAATCCAACCATTGTTTCTCCGTGGTGGGCATTTCCCGTCAAGGTTTTTTTGTAAACACACAAAGTCACCGCTGTGATAATTCGTGTGTCACTTTTACAAATTCAGGGACTTGCCCCTGCACCCGATCCGCTTTACTTTATGTAGGTCGGTTTTTTTATTGCCGCTCATGGATCATTATTTATAAACCCAACTTTGTTATTTCACCATGGCAGACGCTGATATAATAAAAAAAAGAGTGCATTACCACCTCTGTGATAATGCACTCTTAAATTTTACCCTATTTCTCCTCCAGCCCGCTGAGCGAAAGCCTGCTCTCCATTTTCTGAACAGTCTTGCTCTCCTGCTTTGCGATCTTTGCTTCAAACCAGAAGGTCGAGCCTTTGCCCTCCTCCGATTGAACGCCGTATGCAAAGCCGTGGGCTTTGAGTATCTCCTGACAAATGGAAAGTCCAAGTCCTGTGCCTACCACGTCACGCTTTACCTTTGCGTCACGGTAGTATCTGTCAAATATCTTCGGCAGAAGCTCCTTAGATATGCCCTTTCCGTTGTCTGTTACCTCAATACGAACCACATCAGCCTTGTTTATCTGCTTGATACGAATGACCTTATTGTCACCTGTGTAGTTTATAGCGTTGTTTATAAAGTTGTAAATGACCTGATCAAGCTTTGCAATATCCGCTGTTATCACTCTGTCCTCGTCTGGGATATACTTGATATCATAACCGTTTTGCTCTATGAGTATCTGATATCGAGTCATGCAGTCATTGAGCTTGTCAACTATAGAGAAGTCCGTGAGTTTAAGCTCCGCATTGCCCGACTCCAGCTTTGAAAGCTCCAGCAGATTATTTACCAGACTTGAAAGCCTGTCAGCTTCGTCGATAATGACTTGGATATGCTCCTGTCTCTTTACAGGATTATCCCCCGACAAGTCCCTTATCATTTCCGCATAAGCCTTTACCATAGTGAGCGGTGTTCTCAGGTCGTGAGATATGTTCGCAATAAGGTCCTTCCTAAGCTCCGATACCTTTTGTATCTCGTCCTTGGCATTGTTAAGCACCGTGGAAAGCTCCTCTATCTCACAATAGCCATGACCATTGAACTCCACCGTATAATCCCCTTCACCGAATTTCTTCGCCGTATTCGTAATGTCAACGATAGGCTTTGAAAGTCGCTTTGAGATATACATAGTTACAATAAAAGCAAGCTCAAAAAGTATGATAGTGATATAAATGAGCTGTTCTCTTATAATGCTTACAGTGGAATCTATCGGCTCTATTGAGCTTTCAATGAAAAGATACGCCTGCTTATCCGAATCATCAGTGAAGATAGACGTGCAGTAAAATATCTCCTTGCTCTTGAAATTCTCATTCTGAGCAATTTCCGTGATGTAGTTATCGTCCGACTGCTTTAGCTTAGATATCATCTTGAAAAGTCCGATGCCATAGCCCTTGTTTATGACCTTGTTAAGATGCGAATATGCTCCCATGTTGTTTTCCATCACAAGAGGATTGCCCATTTCGTCCGTTATAACAATGCAAAGGCTGTTGTCAAAAGCCAGCGAGCGGTTCGTTACCTCCTGCTGGTCAGTGCCATATGCTTGGATTATCTGATTTGCAGCGTCTGTAATATCTCTTATCTTCGCCGACTGATAATATCTTTCCAAGAAAAAATACTGAAAAAGCCAAATAAGAATAAGAATAAAAGCCGTGAAAAAGATAAAATACATCCACACATATGACCGCAGACTTCTTTTCGCCTTTATCTCCGCCGTCTTATTGCTGACTTTTTCCTTGACTTCTGCAAGCTTACTGGATCTTTTCAAACTTATATCCCATTCCTCTCAGAGTAACAATAAGATTGCGGTATTTTCCAAGGCTGTTTCTCAGCATTTTTATGTGAGTGTCCACAGTTCTGTCGTCACCGTAAAAATCAAAGCCCCATACCTCTTCAAGAAGCTTCTCTCTTGAAAGCGCAATGTTCATGTTCTTCACCAGATAGAAAAGCAGGTCATACTCTTTCGGAGTCATAGAAACCTTCTCCCCGTCTATCTTTACCTCACGGGCTGTAAAGTTTATCTCTAATCCCTCGTATCTTATAACGTCCTCAGTGCGCTGAGAAGCTGACGCACGGTTAAGCACCGCCCTTATCCTTGCCATAAGCTCCTTTGGCGAGAACGGCTTTACTACATAATCGTCAACGCCTATCTCAAAGCCGAAAAGCTTGTCATACTCCTCGCCCCTTGCGGAAAGCATTATAACAGGTATCTGCTTTATTTTTCTTATCTCCTTGCAAGCTGAATAGCCGTCAAGCTTCGGCATCATAACGTCCATTATGATGATATCGAAATCATGATTTTTCACCATTTCCACAGCCTGCATACCGTCCTCAGCCTGAGCTACTTCATATCCCTCAAACTCGGCATACTCTTTGATTATCTCTCTTATTTTAATTTCGTCATCGACTACAAGAATTTTTGCCATAGTTATTCCTCCCTATTCAGGCAACACCGCACAAGAACCGCCTATTGGCTTTGCACGCAATCCTTTTGTGTTGCTGCCTTAATTCATATTCTTTGCTTATATAATAACCTATTATTGTGTAAAATTTGTGACGGTTTATAGAATATTCTAAGCCATACCACACCAATTCACAAGAAAACTACTGCCCGCCAACCAAAAGGTATGACGGGCAGAGCTTATATAGGAATTTGTTATGGAAATGTCAGAAAATCAGCAATGTCCCATCATAATGAGAGCCATAAGACAAAAACCTGTTACGATACAACTCATTGCGCCCATGATGTTGTCAATTTTTTCTGCTGTAAGCTTTTTCATAGTGATTACCTCCTTGGGGTCTAAAATAAACTATTCTGTTCTCAGTGCGATAACAGGGTCTTTCTTTGCCGCCACTCTTGACGGGAACAGACCTGCGATAAGCGTCAGGCAAACGCTTATTGCAATGAGTATAACTGCCGCACTGACAGGTATTGAAGCTCTTATCGGCACGTCTGTAAGATGTGCGATTATCATGTTTATCGGTATTGTGAGCAGATAGGAGATAATTATTCCCAATGCACCTGCCACAAATCCCACGATAACTGTTTCGGCATTGAACACTCTTGATATATCCCTCTTTGAAGCACCTATACTTCTCAGAATACCTATCTCCTTTGTTCTTTCCAAAACTGAGATGTAGGTTATAATGCCTATCATGATAGATGATACGACAAGTGAAATTGCAACAAACGCAATAAGAACATAGCTGATAGCGTTTATGATAGAGGTGATAGAACTCATCATAAGACCCACATAATCTGTGTATTCTATCTTGTCCTCTTCGTCAACACTGTCGTTGTAATCGTCGATAATATCTATTATCTTTTCCTTTGAAGCAAAGTCCACAGGATAGATATTTATGCTGTCAGGGTCTTCAACAACTGAATAGCCAAGAGTTTTCATGTTGTTGTCATAGTTTGAAGTGGAATATTTTCCGCTGTTTGCAAGCTGATCCGCATTTGTGTCGGACTGTTCTTTGAGCATTTGCTTCATAAGCTCCATTTGCTCGTCAGAAAGTGAAGCTATATACTTCTTCTGAGTTTCGGTTAGCGATGACATATCACCGCCCTGAATTGCTGACATATCCATTGAACCCATGGCATTCATGCCCATATCTGCAAGCTCGCCTGTATCGGAAGCACCGCTCTGCTCCATAAGAGCCTTATACTGCTCCTCAGTCATTCCCTCATGTATCTCCATAGAGCTGTCGCCTGCCACCAAACCAGCCTTCTTATCTGTGTCGGAGCTGTCTGCTGTTTTGTCAGCCTTGCTTTCTGTATCGGCTGTGCTGTCGGAAACGGTTTCTGAACTGCTTTCTGTATCTGCCGCAGTCTCGTCCGTTTTGAACTTAAGTCCTGTGAAAACATCTATGTCAGGATTTGCTATCTGCTCTTTTACTATCTCGCTGTTATCTACTTCGTCGATAAGATATGTCATAAGGTCATGACGATAGCCTATCGCACCGCTTATGGAAGCAGAGGAAGCGTCCTCATCAGGTCGCAGGATACCGACTACACTTATTTCTGTGCCGTTTGCAACAGCCTTTTTCATGTAGCTCTCATCGCCTGTCATATCTTCCCACACACCGTCTTTTTTCTTATAGAAATCAGGTGTAGGAACGACCTTGAATTTCAGGTCAAGAAGCTCATCATAGGTGTAAACGTGCTGTTCGCTGTCAACGGATATATCCTCTCCTGCCATGGCACGTCTTACTATGCCGTGAAGTGAGCTTGGGTCGAGAAGTCCGAGAGAATAAAGCACATAGTCGTTTATCTCGTTGTTCTTATCAACTACAAGCACAACTTCGTTATATTTTTCAGGCAAACGTCCTGCGATAACGTCATACTGCTTGTCGATAAGCTCCTCATTATCTATCATTTCGCTCCATACATCAGTACCCATGCCACCCATTGAGCCACTCATGGACATTGCTTCCATCTGAGTTGAGGACATATATCCCATATCTTCAAGAAGCGTTGACGGATTGACCTGCATTACACCGCTGTCGCTCTCCGTAAAAACGTTAAGTGTAGTGGCGTATGTGTACTGAACGTCGCTTGTAAGATCTTTCAGGTCGCTGTTATCGTCAAGATATTTCTTGAACTTCTCCAGATTGTTGACCTTTGTTTCTTCCATGAGAGTGTTTATCATCTCGCCCATGGCATTTTGAGAATAGACCTTGTCTTTATCGTGATTTGCTGAATCCTCATGGTTTTTCGCCATGGTGTTCATTATCTCGCCTATACTTGCGGTGGTCTTTGTTATCTGAAGCGGATAGCTTGAAAGGGTATCAGACTGCACCTGATCTATATAAAGCTGAACGCCGTTTGAGATAGAAAGAATAAGTGCGATACCGATTATACCAATAGAGCCTGCAAAAGAGGTAAGAAGCGTTCTTGCCTTTTTTGTCATAAGATTGTTTCGGCTCAAAGACAGCGCAGTGAGGAAGCTCATGGAAGTTTTAAGCTTTTTGCGCTCTTTCTTCGCCGCCTTTTTGTCAGCCTTTGTAGGCTCTTTTTCAGGCTTTTTGATAGGCTCAACAACATTCTTGTCAAGAGGGTCGGAATCGTCTATGACCTTTCCGTCAAGAAGTTTGATTATTCTTGAAGAATATTTCATTGCAAGCTCAGGATTATGCGTTACCATTATAATAAGCTTGTCCTTTGAAATGCTCTTCAAAAGCTCCATTATCTGTACGCTTGTTTCAGTATCAAGCGCACCTGTAGGCTCGTCTGCAAGCAGAATATCAGGCTCATTCACAAGCGCTCTTGCAATGGCAACTCTCTGCATCTGACCGCCTGACATCTGATTAGGCTTTTTGTGGAGCTGGTCGCCAAGACCCACCTGCTCGAGAGCCTTGACGGCTCTTTCACGTCTTTCTGACTTTGAAACACCTGAGAGGGTCAAAGCAAGCTCAACGTTTGAAAGCACTGTCTGGTGCGGTATAAGGTTATAGCTCTGGAACACGAAGCCTATGGAATGGTTTCTGTAGGAATCCCAGTCGCAATCCTTGAAATCCTTGGTAGATTTGCCGTTAATGTTAAGGTCACCGCTTGTATATCTGTCAAGACCGCCGATAATGTTCAAAAGAGTGGTTTTACCGCAGCCTGACGGGCCGAGGATAGAAACGAACTCATTCTCACGAAAATCAATGCTAACGCCTTTAAGGGCAGAAACAGTGGAATCACCAACGACATAATCTTTTTTTATGTCCTTTAAACTAAGCATATATTTTCTCCTATTTTTGTTATTGTAAAGATATTATAATAGGGTTTTATAAACTCAGTTTAAACATAGCACAGTTTTGGGTAAAAAAATTGTCGGAGGGGAGATTTAAGTGAGGAATGAGAAATGAGAAATGAGGAATGAGGAATGAGCATAGCAGACCAAAGTAAATTGCAAGCATAAAGTAAAAATAAAGCACCG